>VTLG01008784.1_pt1 | contig 36663 bp, 67 predicted proteins | sample 4694571 | NCBI WGS metagenome assembly VTLG01 (sample SAMN12604809, study PRJNA352737) | marine metagenome | biome: ENVO:00000447; feature: ENVO:00000209|ENVO:00000569|ENVO:01000036; material: ENVO:00002151; isolation source: viral sequences binned using virsorter ...
TGAAGATCCTGTAATATTTATAGCTACTCCATTTCCACCTCTACCTTTATCTGGATCAGGAGATCCTTGTCCTGGTTGGCCTGCTTCACCAGCTCCTCCGCCGCCAGATGATCCCGCGCTTCCACCACCTTGACCAATTCCACCAGGATTTCCTTGAGGGGGACTTGTTGGAGGTGTATTACCATCTCCTCCTGGAACTCCACACCAACCTACACTACCTGAGCCCGAACCTCCTGGTCTTTTCGATGCTGGAGAATCTGTTCCTCCACCTGTTGAAGAAATAGCATCTACTCCTTCTGTGCCAGGGGCATTAAAAGATGAAGTTCCACCTCTATCTTGTGATTGTGGTGATGGATAACTTTGTGGTGGACCACCTCCACCTACTACTACTGCATAAGTTGTGCCAGGTTGTATAGTTAATTGTACACCGCTATTTAATGGGCTAGGTCCATAAGCTGAAAATCTCATACCTCCAGCTCCGCCTCCTCCACCGTTTGGCGCACCTCCGCTTCCACCTCCGGCGATAACTAAATAATCTACACCTATTCCGCCAGCTGTAGTGTTTGATCCAAAACCTAATATATTATAACCGAAACTTGACATCTATTCTGCCTCCTATGCGTCGTTAGCAGCGTCAGTAGTAAAGAATAATTTAACACCTAATAATTTTGCATCAGCTGTTAAATCATCTGCTGATACGTCTCTTGATATTTGAAAGAAAACGTATTCATCTGTGCTTGGTGAACCAGCTATAGTCACTGCTCCACTTTCTGCTGTTACTGCTAAATCATTTGCTGTACCACTCATAGCTTTTGCAGTAGGTGCAACTGCAGTACCAAAAGCGGTATTTAAATCTCCGTTATCTGCTAATGCAACACCTTGCAAAGCCCATGATGTTGTTCCTGTGTTTGTTGTATTAGCTGTAAAAAATGCTTGAAAAGTTACTGTGCCTTCATTCCATGACTTAGGAAAAGCAACAGCAAATTGTGCAAATTCATCTGAATCTTTATCAAAATCTAAAGTTTTAAGTTCAGGGCCATTACCAAGTTCTGTTTGATTTGGACCTTCTGCTCCGTTTGTAGTATTAGGATACATAGCAACTGCTGGAACCCAAATAGTTTCTTTACCTGCAACTTTTATTGCAGAACCACCAACTTGAGCTACGCCATTTCCATTTGGTGCAATATTAATATTTCCATCCGCCGCATCTGTAATTGTAATAGTTCCAGAATCCGTTCCAGAGTTTGTGCTTAAAACAAGATCAGAAGCTCCACCCGTTGTTACTGTAAGTGTTCCTGCTCCATTTGAAGTTAAAACAGCTGCTGCTCCAGAATCTCCAACTTTTACAGTATCACCGGCAAGAACTACGTCTCCAGTTCCTTTTGGTGTAATGTTTATATCAATATTACTATCACCACCTGTAGATGATAAAGTTGGTCCTGCACCAGTTGCAGCATTTGCAATTGTAAATTCGTTCACTGCAGAACTTGTTGCAGTTAATAAAGCTAATTCGTTTCCATTAGTATCTAAAACTGAAGTTCCAATTTTAGGTGAAGTTAAAGTTTTGTTTGTTAAAGTTTGTGTTCCAGTTAATGTAACATCTCCAGCTGGTAAAGTATCAATGTCTGGGTTAGTTCCATCATTTGCAGTAGCAAATACAAGAGCATCACCTTTATCACCTGCTGCAAAAGTAAAACTATCTCCAGAACCTGAAGCATATTTAAACTGAACTGTATATGCTCCTGAAGTTGAATTTCTTAAAAAGTAAAAAGTTTGAACATCTATAGGTATTGTTACAATTTGGTTACCTGTAATCGTACCTGTAAACTCGATCATTCTGTGAGATAATTCTGCACCAGTTGATCCATCAGAAACTGCTAACGCAGTTGTTTGAGCCCCACCTGCTATAGATTTAGCAATGTACCCACCAGATATTTGTTCTATAATTTGTAAATTAGTATTAGTTTTCGTCCCCCATGTACCGGCATTTTCACCAGTTGCCTGAAGTTCTACTCCTAAAGGTGTATATGTTGATGCCATAATTTTTATCTCCTATGCAGCGTCACTATAACTTGTATTTGATCCAGTTGCAACATTTGTATACGACGAATTTGAACCTGTGTCAACTGATTGATATGCTTGAATTCCAAAACCTGTAGCAGTTCCAAATGTAGCTACTGAAGAAGTCATTGCTTGACCAGTTAAACCTACAACATCAGCAGGTGTTATCGCACCAACTGAAGAAGTCGCACTAAGACCAGTTGTACCCACAACATCAGCAGGCGATATAGATCCCACCGAAGAAGTTGCAGAAATTCCTGTTGGTAATGCGGTAAAATCACCAACAATCGAAGAATCACCAATGGATATTGTTGCAGAAACTCCTGTTACACCAATTACATCTGCAGGAGTTAAAGCTCCCACAGAAGAATTTATAGTTGAAGTAGATAAACCTACTGACATCTCAGTAGGTGATATTGTTCCTACACTTGTCGTTGAAGAAACTCCAGTTACTGAAACGGTTGGACTATTTATTAAAGTAGGTGTTCCTACACTTGTCGTTGCAGAAACTCCTGTCACACCAATTACATCTGCGGGAGTTAAAGCTCCTACACTTGCAGTGGCTTGTTGTCCTGCTAATAATATATCACCTTGAATGCCCCACGCATCATCGTTCCAAGCTGCTCTATTCCATCCAGCATTTATTTCTGTAGTTATAGTAAATGACCCAACTGTTGTTGTTGCAGAAACTCCACTTACTGTTACGTCAAGACTACTTTCTCCCCAGTTTTCATCTCCCCAAGCATCTGAACCCCATCCTTGTTCAGGAAAAGCATCTGGAGTGCCAACAGAGACTGTTGACGATACACCAGTTAAAGAAACTAAATTTACACCAGACTGCCAAGAATTAGAGCCCCAAGTATTTTCACCCCAATCACTATCTCCTATGTAACTACTTCCTCCCATTGCTGAGTGATTAGAACAATAATAAAAAAGAATATTTGGTGCATCTGCTGCAACTACTATTTGTGTGTATGCACCTGAGTTTCCTGGTGTTCCATTTGTGGTAACTCCACTAGTATACTCACTTCCGCCTCCATGAGTTCCATTATCTGTTGTAGAAAATCTTAAAGGGTGGTTTTCATTAGAACTATCTGATTGATCAAATTTATAAGTTCCACCTCTAGAAAGTAAAACTGAGTCTTGTTGTACACCATCTATAGCATACTTATTACCACTCGCCGTGCTTACAACGGTGACTGTAAATGTCGTGGTAGACATAAGAGTTTACCTCCTATGCTATTCTTATGATAGCGTTAGTTGCGTCTGCTGTTGGGAATTGGATTGTAAACGTTCCAGAAGAAACAGTTTTATCACCACCGAATGCAATTACTGCTACAGCTTTGTCAGACTGTGTATCGTTATATATTAAAGCACCATTTGCTGTAAAAGATGCAGAACTAAAACTTACATCAGCAAAATCGCAAACCGCAGTTGATGAATCTAAAGTTGGTGTAACACTTGTAAGAGTGGCTCCACCTGCAGTATATGCAGTTCCAGATGAGTTTGTTATTTCGTTTGAAGTTGAGTAAGCTGTAGTGCTTGCTCCTAAAGATGCTGAACTTGTAAATAAAGCTATTTTAAAAGTATTTCCACTTGTAGCTGTTAAGTTGTGTGTGCCAACTAATATTTCTTGTTTAAAGCTATTGCATATTGCCGATGTTATTGCCATAATTTTTCTCCTACGGGTTTGCTGAAGTTATCGGAATACGAACAGCGCCATCAGTGTAGTCATCTCTTCGTCTTCTACCGACTTGCTCATTAGCAAACTTCTGTACCTCTTGTTTATACTTATTTTCATATAGTGTCAACATATCTATTGGACCTTTTAAAAATGCATATGTTTCTGATAGACAACAATATAATAGCCCATTTGGGAAGTTTAAACTAATGTAATTAGTATCATTATTTTCTAATAAAGCTGGTGCAACATTGTAATGAACCCTAAATTTATATGTTGTATCAGGGACAGGAGCAAACATCATTCTTCCTGACGAAGTATCGGATTCTCCAGTAGCACCACCAAACATAGCATAATATTTAGGTTGTCCTCTTTTTGCAGATTCTGTTGATGAAATATATTCTTGTAAATATGAAATGTCTTTTTTTTCTAAAAATAAGTTTGCTCCAGTTGTGGCTGATGTTGAATCATATACTTGTATACCTCTAATAAAAACTGCTCCTGCTGGGGCATTAATAGTTTCTTGCCCTGCAACTAAATTACCAGTTTGTTGTTTTCTATCTGCATCAATAGGCACATCTCTAAATATTCTATATTGTGCGTTTAAAATTATATTCTCTAATACAGAATCTGATAAAACAGTTGAATCTACTTCTGTATAGCTTTTAATCTGTGTTTTTAATCCTGATGCACTTAATCCAGCCATTACGCTATTACCTCTCTACAATCTGAACAACTTTTTTTAAATCTTAAATGTTTTAAGCAGTGTTGTGGTTTAGGTTCTTGTACTTCTTCATACAAAATAAGATGAGGATCTTGTTTTTCAGTTTTAAAAATATTTTTTATCCAATTTAAAATTTTATTAATCATGGTGTTATTGTAACTGGTCCCGCAGACACAGTTGGTCCTCCTGCTTCTTCTGTTATACTAGGAGTTGAACCTAGTGTAAATGTATATTTATTTGTTGTAGTTACTGTTATACTAAAACCTGAAGAATCCTCATAGGCTGTAAAAGCTACACCTCCAGGACTTCCTTGCACATTTCTAAATCTTACTGTATCTCCTGAAGTTCTGCCGTGATTGTTTTCTGTTACTGTTATTGTTGTTGATGATGCTGTTGTTGAAAAAGGATTATTTCCTAACATAGCAGCAACTACTGGTTCAGTTCTATCTGGTCTAACATTACGTAGAGATATAGAATCACCATTCATTGGTTTTGGTTCTAATTGAGGTTGTTTTGGTTCAAATTCTGAAACATGCACAAAAGCTCCATTCCATTCTCTTACCATTTCTATGTAAGGAAATTCCATGCCTGATCTATCCGATATTGCTTTTGCGTATTTACCTGTTGCGTACTTTGCCATTATGCTCCTGGGTAATATGCTTTTGGTGTTATGTACGTGCTTGAAGCTGAACCATCTTCAGCTAATGCTCTTGCAAATTCATCTTCATAATATAATTTCATCTGTTGTGTAAGTTGTGGCTGGTACTTTTGTGCTAAATAAAAAGATAGTCCCGCTGTCATACAAGGTACAAATCTAAATGGAACATCAGTTGCATTTGTATAATCACCAACATCTTGAATTCTTTTTATATAATAAAAATGCATGTCTTTAGATGCATTTGTTGAATCTGGTGTTGGATAAACATGAACTCTAACTTTATCTATAAATCTTTCTACCCAATATTGATTAGGAGTTCCTTTTGATAATTTGTTAGAAAATCCAGCATAAGTTGATCTATCAACTTTAGTCATAGGACTATCTGATTGTGTTGTTTGAGTTCTATTAGATCTTAATTGTGCTTCAAGGACATCGGATATTCCATATATCCCATTTGGATTTGATGTTGCACTTGTGCCATCACCACTTGATCTAAAAAAATCATATTCTGCTTGACCTTCAATTAAATCTAAATCAAGTTCATCTATCTCCCAATAGTGAATACCTCTATTTCCCCATTCTTGAAAAAGAATATTAAGGGATCTTCGAGCTGATTTCATTTGATAACCAGCTACAGAATTTAATCCTATACGTTCAAAAGCATCTTCTATTATTTCATCAATAGCAAAAGTTTTGTCGAACGTTGTTGTTCCCGAGGTGGTGTTAGCCATTTAACCTCCTATCCATCAAAGAATGTCGTAACACTCACTGCTGTTCCTGCTGGAATATCTATATAAGCTCCCGCATCAAACAATACTCCATCGTCTGGAATATAAGGGTCGATATAATCTTTTGTAGTTGTTGCAACTTGAAAAGAAAATAAAGAAGTTCCTGACACAGGTGATGTATTAAAATAAGATATATTTCCTACAGTTCCACCAGTCGTTATGTGCATTCCTCTAACTCTAGTTCTACCTGCTGTTAAAACAGCTTGTCCACCCGAAGTTCCTGCAGCGTTTCCAGCTGAAGTATTTGTTCCAACCGCACCATTGGTAGCTATTTGAGTGACTGTGTTATAAAATTTTGTACTAGTCACTGTGTTATTGTTTGGTCCAGCAAGCACCTCTGATAATGCATTACCTGCAATATCCGTTCCAGTTATTGTAAAATTAACTCCAGAAATATTTCCTGTTGAAGTTAAAGTTATCGCCGAGGCTTGATCTGTATCATGAAACGCACCTGTCCCAGCCGCTGCAGCTAGAGATAAATTGTCAGCTCCACTTGTAGTTTGTGCCGCTGCAATAGATGTAGTTGAAGCAGATAAACTGTTTAAGAATGTTTTACTTTTTACGTCTGTTGACATTTGTTTCTCCTTAAAAATTTGTGTGGGCCGAAGCCCACACTATTACTTATTAAAGTTCAGTATTAGCTGTTCTCTCTTTACCTGCTGAAATATAATCTAAAGTCATTATTTTTGCAGCAGCTGCACCGTTTTGAATTGCAAATGAAACAGCCAACTCTTCGTCGTCTGGAGCATTTGTATTCACGGCAGTTCCAACTTTTACGTTATCTTTATAAACAGAAAACTTTCTAATTCTTGGATCGTAATAAAATCCTAAAGTCATGAAAGTGTCGTCAGCTGCATCACCACAAGAAACAGTTGTTTCTGTGCTGTCTTTTTCAATTACTAATTCTATTGAAGTAGCACCGTCAGCTTTTCTAAAAAAGATACCATCAGTTACACCATCAATAAAAGTAGTATCAGTGATAGCTAAACCAACTGCAAAGTCAGATTGTGTTGCATCGTTAACTTTGAATCTAGTTTTAAAATACAAACCTTTTGCAGCTTCATACTTAAAAGATTCAATTACGCCACCTGAACCACCAGCCCATTGAAACTCATCAGAATCATTATCTGCATCGTCGTTTGTTACAACTAATAAACCACCATCACCATCACCAAGGGCTTCAGATGCATTACCTGAACCACCTTCAGTTGTAGTGATAACCCAGTCACTAGCTGTATATTTGTCGAAGTCTTCATGATAAACGTGGTATTTAATTGGATCTGGTTGTTTTAAAAATTCACCAGTTCCTCCTGTCACTACGTTTGTGACTCCTGAAGTAAAGTGTGTTGTCATAATATCAGCGCCTCCTTAACGCCAGTTATATACAATAACCAATTTATTTGTATGAATTATATATCAGTTTTTAATAGAGTGCAAGAGAGCCTACGGTATTTATGCATTTCAGCAATGTAGCTTTTAATTAAGTAGCTACAGAAACTTGTGGAGCGGCACCTTCAATTGTATTTTGCCTGTGAGCAATAGCTGCTTCCTCCAGCTTGATCTTTGTGATGACTTCCTTAACTTTGTCATCAATTCTGACCATTTCAAGAGTATATCTACCATTAGATAGATGCTCCTGTTCCCACTTCAACTCCAAGGACCTTTTTTGTTTGTATAGGTCTTGTATCATCGATAACCTCCTCATAGGTTATTCTGTTAACCTTGTTATCATAAGATATTCCAAGGTTTTCCCAATTTATACTTTTTTCTCCCAATTTGTCAAGGATTGATTTTTCTAAAGATTGTGGATTGTCTTCAGATTGGACTTCGAACTTTGCGTGATGATCGTAAGCCCATATGTTTACTAGGAATTTTTTCATTATCTCACCAATTTATGTTTTAAATGGGGCGATTTTAAGATCGCCCCATAAATTAGGTATTATGCACCCTCAACGCCGAAGATACCTCTAGGGTCAGATACACCAAAAGAGTATCTTTCTCTAGCTTTGTATCTTACATTGCCAGTGTCGAAATCACCTTCCATTGCAGTTGTCAATGGAGCTCTTGTGAACATTTTCATACCATTAGGTACGTCTGTAATGATATAGAATGCGTCAGAGTCAGTTAGGTAATTGTTCACTCTATAACCTTGAGGAACCATTCCCATTGACACAATAGCGTTAATATCATTGTCAGCTGTTCCAGTTCTACCTTGAGATTTCATTAATCTCTCAGCTGTAAACTGAAGCTCAGAAGGAATAATCATTTTTACTCCTCTTGCTGCAATTCTAAGACCTCTTTCATCAGTCATAGCAGCGATGTCAATCATCGATTGCTCTAACGATGTTTCGTTAAGATCCGCTTGAGTAGTTAAGGTATTTTTAAAAGTACCTGCTACTGTAGGGTGAGCCGTGCTAAATAAAGCAACTGCATCGCCTGATTTAAATGTTGCTGTTGAAGGCAATCCATTTATTAAAGGCTCAACTGCTTTAACTTGTTTAGCATTACTCATTGATCTTGCTAAAGCTTTTGTATATCTAGCAGCAAGTCTATCGTAGAGATTATCTTCGATAGCTTCTTCTGTGATAGCAAATGCTAAAGCTACGGTCTCGTGAGTGTAACGAGCTGTGAAAGTTTCTTGTGCTTCGTCAAAAGATACGCCTGCACCTTCACCTTTCACTTGTGCGTTTGCAAAACCAGATAACATAACTTCTTCTTCAAAAGCTCTGTCACTGTTTTCGTTAGTATAAATCTCAGCATGCTGATTTTCATACCTTTTATATTCCAGCCCAAATAGTGCATTTAGGCCTGGTTCTAGTTCTTTGACTAGCTGTGATCGTGATATTGCCATAGTCTAATTGCTCCTATTAATTGTGGCCGTTGAACGAATTTAGGTTCGATACAACAACTACAGAATGTCTGACTGCAGTAGCGTCCTCATTTTCAGGATCTTCTGCTGATCTTAACATTCTAAATTGTTTACCGTCCGCTGAAGTAGTTCCAATCGCTAAAGTAGAACTTGACTTACCAGTAGTATCGCTACCTGCTGATGAGTTCATGTCATACGTTTCTAGAAATGTTGCTACTCCAGTTGCCGTATCCGCTGCAACCACGTATTGCTGGAAAGGGTCGTCTATTACAAAGGCAGTTGTGTCTTCACTGTTAGCTGGTGTAATAGTTGCTTTGTAGAAGTTCGCAAACGTTGGCTTCAAAGTAGAAGCATCGTTATAGAATATTCCGTTCAAAACACCTACGATATTTGCAGCAGAACCGTTTCCGCCTACTACATAACCGCTAGAGATTTTAACACATTCACCATTGTAAATAGTTGTGCTGTGGCCAGCATCGATTTTGTATTTTCCTTGACCTTGGATAGATGGTCCTCCACCTAATCTACCAGCCGGGATAAGACCAAAACCTTGTGTGTTTCTATTAGCCATAGTTTTTTCTCCTATTCCAATGTTAGTTTAATTCGATGATAAAAATTATTTTTTCGTACCACCGAAGGTTACACGAGACTGCCTCTCAACATTGATCGGCATCCTCTGGTCTTGCTCCTTCATTAGATCGTTTTTAACTGCTTCATCTCTTTGTTGATGACGGTTAGTCATATACTCTTGACGTTGCTTCGCAATCTCTTCGGGTACCTTCGCAAGTAGAAGGCCACCTACCCCAATCACTCCCTTGTATTTACCTTCATCAAGTACAGGATAATCAGATGCATTTTCGACTTCTTCAGCTCTAACTAATTCATATCCTTCTCTTAAACGTCCAGATATATTTTTAGTGTCTTGAAAGCCAACGCTCTCTGCTCTTATCCATCTGTACCTAAATCCATCAGGTGCAGGAGGTGCATCTAGAGAAGATGGTGGAACCCACACTTTTGGTCTTTCAGATTTAGACCGTGTTTGGTTCGCACGAGAAGTTTTGTTTTCTTTTTCCATGTTACGCTCCTTCCGTGTTTTTTAGTTGTTTTGCGTACTCTTCGAGTGGCACTCCTAATTTTTTAGCTATTGCTACTTGTGAGGAAGTGAGTCTCACAGTTTTGCGACCAGGTTTTACGCTTCTAGAAGCAGAAGCAACCGTCTGAACGGGTGCTGTCGTGGTTTTATCAGTATTACCAAATTTATGTGGAAAGTCAACTCGTATTCTTTTATCAACTTCCGCATAATACTCGTCTGAGCTTGGATCGTACCCTTCTTTTTCAGTAAGATCCTTATGGATCTCAAATGCAGTATATGTCATTGCCCTATCAGTTCCAAACCAAGGATTTTTAGACGCCCAAGCTTCTGCTCTAGGGTCAGGATTATCCGTTTGTTTAGTGATATCGGGTGTGTTCTGTACTTGAGATGGTTTTGTTGGTTTGTCCTCTTCAACTATCTCCTCTTGCCCTTGTTTTATTTGTTCAAGTTTTGCATTCTCAAAGGCTAGAGTTGCAATTCTTTTGTTAGCTTCAACTTGAGCTTTAGAATCTCCAGCATCAATAGCAGCAGCTAATTCTTTTTGTGCAGCTTCTAATCCTGTTTGAATACTTGACTCAAATTTTTTAACATAATCAGAATCTGTTTTTTTAAATTTTGATTCTAATTTTTTTCTAGATTCTTCTACACCTTTGGCATAATCTAAAGCAGCTTGTTCTCTTCTCTCTGCTTCTCTCATCTTACGAGTTAGTTTCGCAATACGAGCTTGTACACCTTTACTGTAGTCTTCTAAATTTTCGTCTTGTTTCTTTTCTTCTGTTTCTTGTTTTACTGGTTCTTGTTCCGTGGTACTTGTTTCTTCTTTCGGCGCTTCGGTTTCTACAACCGACTCGTCTTTTACTTCTTCAATATCTACCGTAGCATCAGGTCCTGATGTATCGATGGGTACTGTTTTCTTTTCTTCGTCTGGCATAGTTATCCTCCTATGTTAAAACTCATGCAAGATGTCCTCTGGACTATCAATTGTTGCTAACACTTCATCGTCGTTTAGCAGACGCATTTCCCCACCATCAATTTTAATTCGGCTACCTGCATATCTTGCAAACATAACCCAATCATTTTTCTTGCACCATGGACCTTCGGGATATCTCTCTTTATCCTTGTAACATTGTGAACCCATGGCCATAACTAATCCAACTTGAGATGCAACTTGTTGCCTCTCTAAAGTTGTTTCAGCTAATACTATTCCACCCTTAGTTGTTTCTTTCATCTTGAAAGGTAAAACTAAAAGTCTCCAACCGGTTGGTTTTGGTAATTTTGGTTCTTCTTTTTTGGACGGCTTTACACCAATTAAATCATTGTTTGGTTTTAATATCGATGACTGTTCCTTCATTTTGCTCCTTATCGTTTAGCAGGTTAGAGAGTTCCTGTTTCGTGGCTTCTAAGCCGTTGATTTGTCCTATTATATACTTATAATTTTCCATACTGTCAACACCTCCAGATGTTATTGTAACAGATAGTGCTTCTAGTCTAGTATTTATAAATTTAATTAGTTTTGTTATGACGTTTTCTAATTGCATCTTTTCCTTTCTTAGCGATTGAAGCAACTTGACTTTTACCCATTACTTTAGCTCTTTGCTCCATAACCGTTAATATTTGTATTTTTCTTGCAAACGGCTTATTAACACGTTTGACTTTCGCAACAGTTGCTCTCGCATCTGATGGTGTTGCAAATTTTATACGGACGGTATCTTTAGGATTCTCGTCCGTATAAAGTCTTCGTCCAGATCTTTTTGGTTTTTTACCCGTACCTTTTTTTGGATCCGCCACGTTTCATTTCCTTAATATGCTTCTCAATAACTTTACTTTGTTTCTTATGTAAAGCAGAAGCTTTCTTTAATGCTTTTGCAACTTTTTTTATTTTTTTTACCATTATGCTTTCTTTTTCATTTTGGCTTTTTTCTTTTTAGCCATTACGAACTTTTTTAATTGTGGAGGAATTTTTCCACCTTTTTTCATCATGGTGTCTTTTCTCATCATACCACCACCCATTTTAGCTTTTCTCATATTAACATTTCCATCTTCTGCGAGCCTGCCTTAGTCTAGAGTTAGGATCTTTTGCAGCTTTAGGAAACTTCTTCATTTGTCCTGCGCTTCTTGCACAGAAAGACTTACGCCTCTTCGCAGCTTTAGATCCTGCCTTAACTTTGCCAGTGACCGCTGTTTTTAGTTTTGAGCCAGGATTTTCTCTTCTATATCGGGCGACCCCAGCCTTAGTCATCCCTGCTCCAGACTTTGTAGATCTGAAATACTTTTTGGTTTTGGGTGGTTGTTTGTCTCTCGCTCTACCACCATCAGCTAATGCTTGTCTGCCATCAGGCACATTACCATAATATTGTTTAGGTTCACCAAATCTTAAACCAAAATCGTTTCTAGACATAGGATGCTCTCCTTGCCATAAAACCACCACCCATAGCTTTTTTTCTTTTTGCAAATGTTGGAACGTTGGTAGGCTTACCACCTACACCTTGTGCCTTAGCTCTTTTTCGTTTGACAGCACTCGCCCTTTGCGAATCGCTCATCCGTGTGGCTTTTGCAAGTGGGACGCATTTCGGATACTTTCGTTTCGCATCCTTCTTTTGTTTTGAACGGCCACATTTTGCGAACGAGCCATCCTTTCGCTTGCTCCCAATATCTACCCATTTCTGAGCGAACCATTTATCAAGACCATTTTTTGCCATAGCATTATGCGTACTTAGTTACTTTTTTTCTGTCTTTTAAAATTCTTCCACAACCTCTAGCAACACCACCTCTAAGATAGCCTTGTCTTTTTAGTCTAGCAGTTGCTTCCATTAATCCACCTTCAGCTTTACTACCTCTAAAATCTTTTCTCTTTACACCACTAGGGTCTTTAATTTTACCTGCACAAATTTTACTAGCGTATGCATTCGCATATGCACTGGGATATACTTTAAATTTTCGCTTCGCTGCGGCTTTACCTCTAGGACATAGTTTAGTCATTTTTTTTATCCTTTAATGCTTTTTTCATAGATTCAGATGTGTTACCATCTTTATCAAAATCTAAAAAATCTGGCTTAGTACCACTTTTAGCCATCATTCTTTTTTTAGGTTTTTCTTTTTTAACTTTTTTCTTAGGTCCGAAGGTTTCAGCTATCTTTTGTAGATTAGATTTTCTTGCAAACGGATTAGTTCCTGCTTTGTAATTTTGTCTATAATCTTTTCGCATTATTTTTTTCCTCCGTTTCTAAATATTTGTGTACCCTTTATACCATAAATACTCGCCACGACAAGGATCCATAAATTTGTGAACCAGGTCGGCAGCGATTGGAAATGCTCAAAGAAAACTTTTATCTTGTCCATAGCTTGTGCATCATCTGAGAAGACCCCATAAGCTAAAACCAAAATTGGAAGTGTCAATATAATTAAAACCGCCTCGTCCTTGTAATCTGATTGACGAGCTTCTAGCAATTTTCCTTGGTAAGCTTCCTCACCACGTGCTTGACGCTCTGCATGTAGCAATTGTGCGTCTGACATTGCTACTTTTGCCTTCTGCTTGTTTGCGTAAATCTTACTTCCAGCAGAAACGGCTAGTTTTATTGCCGATAACCACATAATTAGTACGCTTTAGATTTTCTTTTCTTTTCAGTTAACACTGCTCCTTGACCTTGTACTTCTTCTTCAGGTCCACCAGTGCTAATATAGTTAAATGCTTGGTCAGCAGTAGTTTTTGATCTAGGATCTACTTCAATACTCTGCTCTGCAACTTTAACTTCTTGTATTTTATCAAGCTTTTGCATTTTTGCTCCTTTTTTTAGTTTTTTCTACACCTTTTATAACACCTTTGTTACGAGATGCATAGAAAACAGTTTCTCCCTTCTTCTTACCATATTGTTTCTTCATAGATTTCATAATTTTTTTACCTTTTTCTGTCAATGGCATAATTAATCGTCTATCATTATCTTAGCTTGGTTAACTCCAGTCTTAGCAAGGCTAACTCCAGCTCTTAATTTAGCTAAATCTTCATTTTGCTCTAGTTTTTCGTCAAAATTTTCACCTGATTGCATCAATCTTGCTCTTGCAAGGTCTTGTTGTGCTTGATCGTTGTCCTTTTTACGCTCATTTTCCATAGCACGTAGGTCAACTTCTCTAGATTTTAATTTTAACAGTGGATCATTGTCAAATTGTGAAGTAATTTTCTTTTCTTCCTTCATAAATTCTTCAGTCATCTCTGCAATCAAGACAGATTTTCTAGCTTCAACTTGATTTGTCATCATTTGTAGCTGTTGTTGTACCATTGGATTCATTGCTGCTTGTTGTTGCATCAACATCATCTCTTGCATTTGTTCTCTAAACTCTAATTGTACTTGTTCTTGAGCCATCAGACTAATGTGTTCTAGAATATTCTTTTGTATTGCACCCATTATCGCAGGATTATTTCTAACCATGTTAGTTGACATGAAGTTTAAGTGTGCAGTGATATGAGCTCTATGGTCTTGACCAGGAAAAGCTTGAAAAGGTTTTCCATTCAAAGCATTTATGTGTTCCATACTTGGATCCATAGGTGCATTTGGAGCTGGTGGTGGTAGAACTGCATCTACATTTTTAACACCAATTGCTTCATACATGTTTCTGTAAACTTGATACAAGTTGTGTATCTGTGGATTTGATGTTGCAAGTTGTAATTGTGTTTGTGCAAGAGTCACTCTTTGTGACATTGAAAATATATTAGGATCTGCAACTGGTACAACGTCTATTCTATCATCAAAGTCAGCTTGTTTAATATTTCTTTGTCCACCAACAACATCGTATGGATATTCAGGTGGTAAGTATTGTGCAACGACTTTTGCTAATAATTTAAATTCATCTTTCATGGCTGCGTAACATCTTTTGTGTATTGCAGACATGACACGTGAGCCACGTTCTAATAATGCAACTGTAGTTCCAACAGCAGCCGCTTGATTACCATCACCTACTTGCATGTCAGCAATAGCAGCAAACCTTTGACCAGCTGATACTACAACACCTAATAAGTTTAATAATGTTTGCGATGGCTCTTTGTATGGTAATGGAAAGAAAGCATCTCTTAGATTTCCACCTGGTGCGTCGACATCCTTAAACTCACCCGGTTGTATTGGAGATGCTTCATCTCTAACCCTTACTCCTCTTTGTTTAAATCCAGCAGGTAAGTTTGATAACGTACCAGCATCCAATAATTGACGGAGAGCAGCTGTTGCAGTTCTACTTAATCCGCCAATCATGTGGATCAATCCAAAGCCATAAAATCCTAAACCTGGAAGAAATTTAAAATGAACAAAATATTGGATTTTATTTTTCTTTAGATCGTTGGGCGCATAATTCCTTCTAATTGCAAGAACTGTTCTGCTTCCTTCTTCAACAGTTACGATGTATGGTAATTTAATTCCTGTAGGTCCATCAGATCCTTGATCTTCAAAACCTTCTAAATCTAAGTTTACATGACACTCTAACAAAGTATATATTGTTTCTTGTTTACCAGATTTTTTAGTGCCATCTAATTCTTTTTCTTTTTTCTCTACAGAGTTTTGTTCAACACTACTTGGTGGTGCTAACTCTACATCCACATAGAAACCATTGACTTGTTGTTTTCGTAATTCATTCTCTGACATTTTAACAACGTGTATTACAGATTCTGCATCATCAATACTTGTTGCAGTGTATGGTACAACTAATTCATCTGCTGGTACAAATTTAGAAACTACTCTACCTAATGGTACATCGTAGTAAACTTTTTTAAATGTAGAACCAGCTAAGGGTAAATGAAATAACATAGAGTCAAACTCTTCTTCATACTCTTTCATTTGATCCATGATTAAATAATTCATGTAATCTTTAACACGTTGTGATTGTGATTCTGTTTGTTGATTTTTAATTCCTATGATCTGAGTTCTAACAGGTCCATCACTTGGTAATAATTCTTTGTAAGCTTGTGCTTGAAATTGTGTTACTGCTTCTGCAAGAACTGGGTGTGTTGCACCACTTGCTCCTTGAAATGGTTCGGTTCTATTTTCATATTTAAAACCTAACAAATCTAAACCTTGTGTATAAGATTGTTCCCAATCTTTTCTTGAAGCTTTGTAGTCCATGTAATTGTTAACCATGTCAGAACCGATTGGTTCTAAAATATCATCTGGTAATATGTCTGCTAAGTTATCAAAATGATTCTCGGTTCCTGGTACATTAATTGCACCTGGTTCAAAGTCTAATGTTACACCACCGTCTTCTTCAGGTATAACTTCTATTGGTCTTTTGTCATCTGTTGGTTCTTGTACACTAACTTCTTCGATTTCCTCTTGCGAAGGAATCTCTAGTTTCGTTCGAGTATTCGGAAGTCCTTTGTCTATGTCTGCCATTTAATTTCTCCAGTTTAACGGTTTTAACTTGTTTTAAAGGAATATTCAACCCTTGTGGATTAGGTCCACGTAATGGTGGTATTGTGGTTGTTAGTTTCTTAACCATTACTCACCTAACATTCTAGCTAGTCCACCTTTTGCTAGACCATAGGCTTTAACTCTACCATCTTCTACACGACTAGTAGTTCTCGCTATATTTTGAGCTGTAGTAGTTGGAGTGAAACCTCCACCTCCACCAGTTCCAGGTTTCGTGGTCGTTGTTCTTTTTGGTTTTTGAGGTGGTGCTGCTGTATCTTTTTGTTTTTTCCTTGCATCCTCAATTGCTTTTTTTCTTTGTGCAAAAATCTGTTGTGATCTTAAAAGGCTTGTTCTATCCATTGCAAAAGGATCTATTGGTACGTAACCTGCCATCAATTCATCGTATAACTCTTGACTTGTTTTGTCTTTTGCAAATGCTCCTTTAATATTGCTTAAATTGTCTTTTACAAATTCACTAAAAGCATCTTTATAATTTTTTGGATTATCATACAACGCTACTGCAAGATCACCAATTTCTTTTATTGCCCCTAAACCACTTGCACCAATAGCACCAGATAAATATCCAATCGGACCTGCTTTGCCTTTTCCTAAAGCCTCAGCTAAAAGATTTGATGCTGCTTGGTGTCTAAAATCAGATGGTTGACCAGACGCCTCATCGAAAGCACCTGGAAAATTAGTGGAAGTTATTTGGTCTATACCAGTATATTTATCAACTAATTCTCCACCTTTTTCTAAAGCATCTATAGTTTTTTCATTTACCGATTTAATTACATCGGTGACTGGAGTTTCATAATCTTTTCTTTCTGGTGTGCCGTCTTGGTAATTAACACGTCCACCTTTATTAAATTCTTTTTTAAAATTAAAACCTATTCCTTTACCTTTGCTAGCACCAAAACCTAACTCTCCTCCAAGTATTTCCATAATACCTCCTAGTTCAACGTCACTGATACCTGGATCAAGGTTCAAGAATAAATTTTCTGTGATTGGAACAGTGGTTGTTTTAATATTTTTTTCAAGAAATCTTTTAATAACCTCTTTCATAGCCTCTTCAGGATCGCTAGTTTCAAAAGAACCTAAACCTTCTTTCAAGCCAATACGTCCTCCGTCTGCTAAACCAAGCTCTCTCATTTCATTTAAAATTCTTATAATATTAGAACGCTCAGACATATTAGGATCATAGTCATCACTAAATCTTTTATTAAATACAGCTTTTCTTTCTTTAGAAAAATTTTTAATATATTCTTCAGATAGTGCAGACATTAATAATAAATCCTTTTACGTGCTTGTGTTACTTCATCGACATAGTCTTCAGGGTGGTCGATTAAACCTCCTTGTCTAAACCGCATGATCGCTTGTGTTGTACTATCTACCAAGTCATCATGATCGCCATATGGGAATGCTGCACACTCCTCTATGACCTCCTCGGCAAATTTTTGCTCGGGAGCCCATATCATACCACTTTCAAACAAAGGTGCAACTGCATTTACACGTGCATGCTTATCGTTTCCTTTACTTGGACTAAAGTTCACGACCGGTATATCCATTTTCCTCAACTCGTAAGTCAAAGGCAAACCACTCGCTTTTGCCTCAACAATCACCGTTTCAGGTTTCCAATATTCGTATTGTTCAAGGGCTAACCTACGTAACTCAGGGAACTCGTATCTGCCTTTGATAGCGTCAAGAAGAATAAGGTTAGCCCCTTCATCCTCACTAGGATAAAATATACCCCAAGTGGTGATAGCGGAATAATCTGCTGTTTCCTTTTTGAGAAACGCAGTATCATAAGATTGTATTACATGTGATAACTGTGGAATGTTTTCTGATGTGTATGGTCTCCACCACTCACGTTTAAGTATTGCACCTTCTTCACTAGTTGGTTGTTGCATCCATTGTGCATTCCATTTAGCAACGGGCAGTGTTGCTTGAACTTTTTCTAATTCATCTAGTTTCCAATACTGTGGCCAAACTGGTTTTGCTTTCTTTGTTCCTTGATCCATGATTGCTGGAAACTCGACCACGTGCCACTGATCAGCTTTCGCCTCTGTTTGATTTTTAACAAGCATACCTGTTAAATCTTTTGTAGACCAACGTGTCATAACTAAAACTATCTTACCACCTGGTTGCAAACGTTGTCTTGGACCAGAGGTATACCATTCGTATGCTGACTCTAATGCGACCTTGGACATTGCATCTTGTTCCGAGTGTGGATCGTCAATGATTAATAAGTCTGCACCACGTCCAGTGATCGCACCACCCACACCAGCTGCAAAGTATTCACCACCTTGTGCTGTCTCCCAACGTCCTGCTGCTTTGGAATCTTCTTGAAGTGTCGTCTTAAAAATTTTTGCGTAGTCTTCACTATCAATTAAATTTTTTGCCTTACGACCAAATCTAATTGCGAGTTCACCTGTGTGGGTTGCTTGAATGATCTTGAGCTTCGGCTCACGGCCCACCATCCAAGCAGGAAGTAAGTATGAGGCAAACTCCGACTTGGTATGTCTAGGGGGCATGTTGATTATCAAACGGTTTATTTCACCGGTTGCTAATTTATTAAATTTGTCTGCAATGTGTCTATGATGAGGACCTTCTACAAAATCAGGCCATACACATTTAACAAAGGATAAGAAATCTTCCTTAGCCTTATTCTGTATCTTTTTTTCTGCATGCATCACCTTTAGCTGCAAGAACTGTTTCCTTATATCAGAAGGTAACTTGCTTATGTCTACTGTATCCAAATTCATTTAAAATTTTGCAAAATTTTTTTTAGGGTTACTATACATAATGAAAACGTTTTTACCAACATTAACAGTCTAACTCTTAGCAATAGCTAGCTATATTAGGATCCCTTTTTGCGTTTTTGGGGGGTCGGTGTTGTTTGTTTTTTGGTTTTTGGCTTTTGTTTAGGATCCATTGACCAAGAACCACGAACCACGACCCAAGAACCATGATTTATTGGTAGTGATAATAAAAGTTATCATTAATGATTATAAAGAATTAAAAACTTTCTTTATATCTTCATAACCTTTAGCCAATGCCCTTGATTTATAACCCACGTTTAAAAGTTCATGGATCTTTGACCCCTCAAAAAGTTTAGGCGACCTCGAACCTTGCCCCTTAACACAGATGAAGGTGTTCTTTGGGTGTCTATAATGAAAGGCGATTTGATGAGGAGAGAACGTAACCTTGTTACCTCTCGCAACTTTTAATTCTACTGTGAAAAAGGTGCAATTATCATTATAGCCCAATAGATCAGCAACCCCATGAACGACAGTATTTTCAATTCTAATCCAACTAATTTGATTAATATTCTTTTTGATTTCGTGATAAAATTTACTTTCATTCTTCATTATTATTTAAAGTAACATTTACATTTTAAATTTAACAATTTCAAGTTGAAAACACAATATCTTGTGCCTAAAATCCAGGTACCCCAGGATATTGTGGTTTTTAAAAAATAGTTAAATATTTTCTTGAATTCTGTTTTTTCTCCTATAATCTCCCTCATATATAAATATAAAAGAAAGGATAAAAACAAATGAACTTTAAAAAAGAAGAAATACAAGAACATTTTAATGATTGGATAAAAGAACAAGATAAAAATTGGATTAATAAAAACATAGATGATTTACATCATCATTGTTTTAATACTGATTATTATATTATCGGAACTTACAAAGCAAAAAAATGGCTTGAAGATCAAGTCTTTGAAATAATCGAATTTATTAAACAATATGAAAATGACAATTTTGGAGAGGTCAACACTGATTTTAGTGATGCTGAAAAAGTTGTAAATATGTATGTTTATATAATTGGTGAAAAAATAGTATCAGACTACAGAAACAAGTTAGAGGAAGAAGGAGTTATTAACCAAATAAGGATTTAAACAGATCAGAAACAATTATATTTTTTATAGTTGATTTTACTATTTATAGGACTATAAAGGATATTAAAAAGAAAGGATAAAATAAAATGGGATATACAAACTATTGGACACAGAAAAAACCTTTTAATAATAGTCAATGGAATATTATTAAAAAGGAATATGACTACATCAAAGAAAATTTTTCAGATGATGACGGAATAATAGAAGACCAAACAAAAAAATCAGATGAAATTATTTTTAATGGTAAATCAAAAAATGATCAAGATCATGAAACTTTTGTTTTAACAAAAAATTTTAGAGAACCTTTTTATAATGGAGATGATGTAAAATTTAATTTTTGTAAAACTGCAAGAAAGCCTTATGATCTTGCAGTTTGGCATTTGTTAACATTTGTTAAAATGATTGCCCCCAACTCGATAGATATTAGACGAGATGGTTGGTATAATGGAAGAAAGGAGAACGATTAAAATGGTAAAAATAATAACTAATCAAAGTGGGGCGAAGGGTTTTATCTGTCAAGGTCAATTTATAACAGATCCTTATTCGTCCGAGTGTATGAGGTCTGTAGTAGATCCGAAACAATACTATGGTTTAACTGATGATGAATTAATTCATTTTAAACATTTAGAACCACCAAAGGAGGAACCACAACCAAGTTATGAGGAATTAGTGAAAGATTTAAAAGGAATGAAATTTTTCATTGTTCGTTGGTGTGGGGATGTAAATACACCCTCTTCTTATACTGTTGACGATCCAATTAAATTTTTTGAAGAATATTATTACGGAATTGATGTAGTCAAAGATTTAAAAGAAATGGCGGTTGGAGAAAAATACAATGTTGATGAGATGATGCAAGACATTGAAATATTAAGATACGAATAGAAAGGAGAAAATAAAATGGAGTGGTGGTATATACCAATGATTTTGGGTGTAGGTGGTTTTGTATGCCTACTAATGATTATAATAATCCATATTATTGAGGATTTATGACAAAACACAAGATGTTGTGTCCAAGCTCACGGACACAACTCCAGGTAGTGTTAAAAAATAATGCTTGATAATATAATTTATGGGATTATAAATGATAGAAAAAACAAAAAGGAGAAAGAAAAATGAAAACACCAAAAGATGAAAGAAAAGCGATAGACAACAAAAAATGTTTCCCAAACAAAAGAGTTGAGGAAATGTTTTGGGCTTATGCAGATGAAATTTTAGATATGGATAAAGATGTAAAACATAGAGATATCTATGCCATGTTAGAAACTGCATTTAAAGAAGGATACAAAAAAGGTTTTGCAAGTGCAGAAGCCTATCACTCTGATAAAGAACTTTATCAAGAACTTGAAGAGGAGTGGGAACAAATGACGAAGAACGATAGTTATGAGGATCTTTACGGATCTAAAAAGGTTGAGGGGAGAAAAAATGACTAAACAATTATACAGAGTAGAAAGAGAACGAGTTGTAACTGATTGGTGGTATGTTGAAGCCAATGATGAAAAGGAGGCAAAAACTAAAGCCTTTAATTCAGAAATAGATGACTCGGATTATGGCGAAGATCTTAATGTAACAGTAAACAAAGTTGAGGAGAAAGAAAAATGAAAGTAAATCTTAAAACTCATAAGTGGATTAAAGCACCTTTTAACAAAGGATATGTTTTAGTTTCTAAAAAGTATTTAAAACAATTTAAAAAGAAAAGAGAACCACAAACAAGTCTTTTGGAAGATTTAGAAGATCTTGTTGGACAATTACAAAGTGATAAAATAACTGAAGATCAAGTAGTGGAGATTTTATCTAATATTGTAAAATATGAAAAGGAGAAAAAATGAGTAGATATAAAAATATTGGAAGTTACTATTGGCAATTATTAAGAAAGGGAAAAATGTTTGATAGGGGTAAATTACCAAAAAGATTTTATACTAGATTTTTTAAAACAAAAAATCTTGCTTTAAGATTTGCAGTTAAAAACAAACATAAATGGATACAAGCAACTTTACTACATAATAAAAGTTTATTGGAAATCAAAGCTATCGCAACAATAGACACGAAAGGAAAATATAAAACAGAATATTTATGGCATTAGAGAAAAAGAATTTACCAACTCAACTACTGATCCCTGATCTAATATTGGGGTTTTGATTCTAAGGAAAGGGTCGCAACCTTTCACCTCGGTATTGGATCTGGGATCAGTTGTGTTGAGTTGTGTAGGTGGGGTATATTATAATAAATATAAATTAAAGTTAGAAAGGAAAAAGAAAAAATGAATATATTAGATTTAATTGGAATAGTTGTTTTATTTTTTTTGGTTGTGATTGGAACTATTGTTTTTATAGCATCCGATATAATGACCAAAAAAGTTAAAAAAGAATTTTCTAAATTTAAAGGGGACAATGAAAATAAATCATAAGAAAGTTGAGCAATTGAAATCTTTTGAAGGTGTAGAATTAAAAGGCAATGAAACTTTTGATGAATTGTTAAAAATAGAGAAAGAACAAGAGAAGAAAAAATTAATAAAAGGAACAATTATCTGTAAGGCAAAGAAGTGCAATAATTATCTATACAAGAATCAAAGCACGTCAAACAGAGAATATTGTTCAGATTGTTTTTAGAAAGGAGGTGCAAAATGCAAACAGAAAATAAAATTTTTACTGATGAGGAGATCTTAAAGGCGATGAAAAATATTCAAGATATAATTCAAGCACAAAAAGAATTAAATCATATCATCGATAAAAGACTTAAAGCTCTAGAAAAATATATTCTAGAAGATGCAAAATTTACTTTGGAAAGAAAGTAAAGTTATTAGGGGGTGTTTCGCTCCTACACCCCTAATAATCCCTAATATATCCTGGAGGTAAAATTAATTTTTCCTCCTTATTTGGTTTCAAAACGACTCGTAGAGAAGAGTCTAATGGATTATTGCTTTGATGTACCTCTATTCTTTTAATCTCTTCTAAATAACCTTTTTTAGTCATGATGTAGATTTTAGCATCACTGACAGCATTTCCTCTTCTTCCGTTTTGTCCTTCAGTAAATTTTTCTAAATATTCTTGTAAATGTTTAACGTACATTATTTTTTATTTAACCTCATTTGTAAATCTTCAATAACTGTTTTATAACCATTTAAAAGATTTTTGTTCTGTTCGTTTTCAGAGACAACTTTCTTTAATACCCAAATTTCTTTCTTTTGTTGATCTATTAGTTGTTTATATCCTTCAATAGTATCTTGTAACTCTTTCGAACTTCTATGTACTTTCATAGTTGACTTTATAGGAGGGTTACCTTAAATTGTCAACTCATGGGTGTACCAAAACGATTAACAGAGATGCAACAAAGATTTGCTGAGTTTTTAGTGTTCGGTGATGAAAGTGGTCCAATGACTAAAACTGAGGCGGCTCTTAGGGCAGGTTATTCTCCAAAAAGAGCGAGGCAAGAGGGATCTGAGCTTACAAACCCAAGATTATCTCCGCTTGTAGTGAAACATATTGGAGAGCTAAAAGAAGAAAGATTAAGAAAACATGAAGTGACTTATGAAGGCCACGTTGCAGAACTTGCAAGATTGCGAGAGGCAGCATTAAAGAAAGGATCTTTTTCATCGGCAGTTAATGCAGAAGCCAATAGAGGAAAAGCTGCCGGTCTATATATTGATAGAAAGATAATAAAAACAGGCAAACTAGAAGATTTATCAGAACAAGAATTAGAAAATAAAATGAAACAAATTTTAAGTGACTATGCACCTTTGTTAGATGCAAAACAAATTGAAGGCGAAGTTATATCTTCTGAATCTTCTTTACCCAATGACGAGGGATCATCGTCCGATCTCCAAAAGTAATTCCTTCTTCATCCTTGTCATATGATGCAAACATTTTAATATGTTTTTCTGTCTTTTCATACAACCAACCTTCGTTAACTGGATAAGATAATTTCATTTTATCAAACTCTTTCTCAGTAGCCCAGCCAGAGTCACTAACGCAATCGACCCACTCCACTCTGACTTTTTGGAAAGGTATATCTGGAGTTGTTTCAGTGATGACAGCTTTTCTTCTTTTCCTAGGCATGTATAGGTTTATATCACAGATTGAAATATATAAAATAACGTTCGTGCGCGCGATAGCGATTTTGTATTGGTACAAATTAATATGTACCAAAAAACAAAAAGTGTACCATAATTTGTCCCATAAAACGCTATATTTTATGCTGAAAAACTATCAAAAGTACACAAAGTACACTTTATTTCGTGAGAATAAAAAAATTTTTTTTAATTTGTAAAATAAAACTATAGTAATTCTTTTTTTGCCTTATTATTGCCGTAGTGTAGCTCAATTATAGCCAATTTCTCCTCAGCTTGTGCCATTTTTTCGATTAATTTGTCTACTTCAGCAGTAATATCAGGGTGTTCCGGGATTACTAACTCATGCTCACTGTAGCACTTTATCTTATATTTTGCGTCTTCAATCTCTGCATTATACTTAGCGACCATTACTTTTTTTAAATTATCGTTCATTTCTTTAAATCCTTCATTCTTTGATACATTTGTTGTAATTTAAAAACATTACATTTTTTAACAAATTCCTCAATATCTTTTCTCATTTCTTTTTGAGCTTCGTGAGCCTTGGCTTTATTTTCTTGCTGCACTTGGTCAATGTTCCATCGTGTTTGATCCGTCATAGTTTCTTCTTTAACTCCTTTAAATATTCTTCGTTTTCTTTTTCCGTGTTATGTTGTTCTTTCTCATCGAACTTTAGTTCATGATACATGTCTAGTCTTTTGAGAAACTTGTGTTTATAGCTCCGTAGTTCGTGGTCCGTGATCACAAACTCTTGATAATATAAATCAGGCGTACACATCATGATTACACCTTGACGGATCTCTGAACCATGGACGTAATCGTGAGCCATGGCATATGCAGCAATCTGTAAATAATAGTCTTCAACCCACTCTTTACGTTTAGGACGATTGGATTGTTTAAAGTCTACAATAGTCTCCATCCCATTATGATTACAAACGAGGTCAGTAGACCCAGCATATAGCCCAGGATAATACAACGTGACTTCCGAGCCGTAATACTCTTCGACCGGTGCAAGACCAATCTCAATAACTTTTTTGGCCATGGACTTCGCCGCCCGTCCGAGTTCCGTAAGATCATCGTATCCAACGCTTGTAATATGGGACTCCAAGAACTTGTGCATACTAGTCCCTCTCCGTGATGATAGATTCTTAATTCTTTCAGCTTCCTTTTCTCCAACTTTAGCCGTCCAATCTTTTAAAAATTGTTGATCTTTGGTTGCGCCTAATATCGTAGTTACACTAGGAAGTCTATAACCTCCTACATCATAGATCCGTGATCCATGTTCCATGAGCTGTTTTCCGTCAACGTAGTTGTATTTATCGTTCTTCTTCATCATTTTTTTCTACCTTATTAATTATATACCAAGTTATTATACCACCAATGATAATGGCAAACATACCAAGTATAAACATTCCTAGTCCATGGTACATGGTCATTTTCTACCTTTCAAATATTCTGGTGCAAATTTTTGTATAGCATTCAAAGGAGCAGAGTCATGAATATTTCCAGATACAGATATACGAGTGCAATCGGATTTAAAAGGTGCTACCCAATGTTTTAACCATGCGGGAAATATAAACATATCATTTTCCTCTGGCATAAATGACATGTACGTTATGCAATCTCTCGGTCCGTTACCATAAACAAATTGTATACCTCCAGGTCCACAACTCTTACCAACATAATTTGTATTTTCTTTTTTTATCTCCTCTGGTATTTGTAAATAAGTTACAAAAGAAAGTTTACCATCGTGATCATGTGGGGGATTAAATTCATTTGCTTTTTGATAATTAATCCAAAGAGCTGTCATAATGTATTCTGGTTTTTTATCATATTTTTTTGCTGTAAATTTTTCAAACATTTGGTCATATATCCCTAAATACTGTGCCATGTATGGTATAACTTTCATCTTTGATTCTTCACTGTAACCTGTTTCTTTTTCTATAATACCTGCTAATTTATCTTTAAAATCTAATTTATTACCCTTAGCTTCAGATAATAATAACTTTTTAAATTCATCAGTTATTTTTAATTTAATGACACAAGGTCCCCAATTAAAAGTGCTTACATTTATTTTTTCATCTGTCATTCTAAACTCATTATCTCCTTGTATTTTTCTAAACTAATTACTTTACCGTTTAAAAACTTTTTACACTCTATTTTTCTTTTGGCATAGTGAGTTATAACCTTTTGTACGTCGGCTAATTTAACATGAGAAAAAGGCCACAATAAAGTAGAAACGTAAAACGCATCACGGTGGCTGCAACGCCATCGCCATTGTTTTTTCCAACTTTTAGTATATCTTGTTTTATATCTTTTTTCTCTAACAGTGCCGACACCTAAAGTCTCACATACCCAAACTAAAATAGATTTATCTGTCATTGCCATTTCCATTCTAATAGACCAAGTAGGATAAGGTTTAATATTATGCTTTCGCTGACGCATGTATTGTTTGTATTGAACGTGTCCCTCGCCATCAAACAAACCGGCTATATAAGCCAAGTCCGTTTCGTTCATCAATTTATACTTCTGCTGCTATTCGCATGACCAATAAATTTTTTCGGTGACACAGTTTCATACACTTCTCCTTCAGAGTCACACGCAAAACATTGGTTTATATTATCCCTCCCATCATATCTTTTCGCTTTTATGTACCCGTTCCCTTTACAAGTAGAACAGATTATTCTTTTAATCCGATTTAGTTTTAATTTTACCATTTAATTTTCTCGCTTCTTTGTTTGCTAACACTTCGATTGTTTTTGATATCGACAATTTGCCGTCGGGCAGTAATACCTTAGACAACTTCTCTAAAATAGAGTATGTTTCTTTCTGAAGAGAGACATTTTTATATTTATTCATGTCGGTCATGCTTGTTTCCTTTCATTATTAAATAAGTTATAGTTCATAATATAGGATTGTCAATGAAATATAACGTGTTTATTAAGTTTTATCATACTCCCTCAGATACTGTTTGACTTCAACCCCCACAAATGATAATCCGTGAGTATCTTCTCATCATTACCTACCCTTAATTATTCCCTCTCTAAAGGGTAGGTGTTTCTTTATTCCACATCCAAAACAAAAAAATTGCAGGAAGTAATGTTAAACTACTTACAAATACAGCCATAAAAATCACCGCTACCATCCTTCATTACATGCACGTTCCATGGTTCATGATACGTGGTTAAGTGTAAACGTAGTATGTCACATAAATCGAAACAATCAACCTCGGATAATAATTCAATCCCTTCCATCATTTGTTTTGTTACACTTACTAACTGATACATTCCATCGTTTAATATTATTAAATCCATAGTTCTTTCTCACCTTCTTGTACCACTGGTCTTTGTACCGTGGTTCTTTAGTCTTGTTGTACAGATTTGCGAGTCTGTCCAATTGATCTTGAATAAGCATTAGTTCCCCATTTTAAAATGTTTCTTAAACCAGGTGCATTGACTTGTAAGTCTACACCATAAGGTTTCCAAGCACGTTTCATTAAATTAATCTCTAACAAAAGTGCACTATATTGTTTAGGTGTAATACCCTTTGGTTTAATACTTATTATCTTTTCTTTAGCTGCCATTGTTCTCCTTTCTCGATATCAAATCATCACCATCAACCATTATAATATTATGTTTGTTAGCTAATTCTTTAGCTGACGGACTAAACCTAGACGAAGTAATAAACATTTTAACTTTTTTATAGTCAGAGTGTTCCTCATCACAAGCAGTTTTAAAAGCTCGCATCTCGTTTGGTGGTATTGGAGTTTTCCAATGTTTACATTGCACCATTAAATATTCAGTTTCTAAGTTATCTAATACTTTCATAGCTCTAATGTCTATACCTCCGTCATAGTTCTGACAAGTCTTAACTTCATAACTTAATTTTTTAACGTGTTCTCTACAATATTCTTCGAAACCAAGAGGTCCTAACTCATTTATTTTTTGAGCTTCAGACATTTCATTATTATCGTAATAGAACACACCATTTAATGCAGTGTTTCTATATCGTATTTCTCTTTTTGTCATATTGCTACCCCACTCAGATTCTCTAACAAATGTATGTCCATTTGGTATCCATATATCTAATCTTTTAGCTAACAATAATTGTTTCTTTGAAGGCTTTTGATCAGACACTAAACGTCTTATGTGGGCTCGTCTTGTGCCACTAAACTTTCTACTTTCATTAAAAAAGTCTTTTTCTTTTTTAACTTGTACTGCATGTGAATTTTTTCTGTATCTGACTTTAGGAAAGTAAATATGATACACAGAGTCAGTTTTACAATTACTTGGGGCTCTTCTACCTCTGTATTGCATGGTGCTATCTCTTTCAATTAATACCTTTGCATCTCTGATACATGTTGCAAGTTTCGTGTATATATCTTGAATACAATCTTCAGAATAATTATCGTTCAATTTTAAGTTATTCCATAAAAAATATTTAAAATCTTTTTGTTTCTTATCAAATACTTCAAAGAAATATCTCTCGTTATCGTCAGATACCACTATAGTAATATAGTCTTGATATTCTCTAAATTTAATAAAACTAAATACCATGTCATGCAGTATTTCAAACACACCATCATAAGGCATCGTATAACCTAATGGACTGTTCATCGCTTCCTCGATTATGTGTTTGTTTTTAAATTTAAATGTTTTTTGATGTTTGTATGCTTTTTCCATAAAAGCGTCATAGTCTACGGTAACATCTAACTCATCAACAACCATTTTATCATTTGGATTAGCATCATTAACTATTGTTGAATCCCTCATACATAGAGGAAAATTATTTACATTTAAAACATTAAATATTAACTCTGAGGGCTGTGCTTGATACCAAAACAATAAGCAATCCGTTTTAGATTTATCCTCATAATTTATTGGTCTACCATCACAAAAAGTTAATCCTTCATTTACACAATTATACAACAATGCTGCTTTAACTATTACTTTTTTTAAATGAATAGTAATTCTTTTTTCGTAAGTTGCATCATCTTTCTCTCCTGCAATATCAAAAATATCTATGTCTTTCTCATGATCAAATATTTCTTGCATGTAATAAGTTTTAATTTTATCAAATGTGTCTAATCTTTTTATCTCCTCAAAAAATGATGGTTTTTCTAAAAGATTTTTTGGTTCTTTTCTTCTAGAGTTTGAATCTATACTTGTTGCATAATATTCATTATAGAGAGCTAAAGTTTCAACAGCACAACTAGTTTTCAAACAATCTTTTTTGGTATGATCTTTAATAATAACATTTGTCATACCGTTTTTTTCATTTTCACTTAACTTTAAACTTCCAATAAATTCTGTATTTCTTGTTCTCTTAATAAAAAAATCTTCAAAACCTTTGGGTGGATTGTATATTGGGGCAGTATAATCTGCTTGTCTTAAATATTTTAATAGCTTGTTCATATGAATATTATTTTTAAAAACTAATCTTGCAGCAGTGCTTTTCGAAACTTGGGGTTGGACTATGTAAACTACAACTTTTTCATCAAAGTTTTTGTGATTCCAATCTATTTGACCATAGTTACAAAATGATTCTTTAAATATATTAAAAACACTTTTTCCTGCAGGAACTGAAGTTTCATCTTTTGTTTGTGCAATTTCAAAAAATACAACACCTTCATTACCTTTTAAAGGATTATTAACTATTAAAATTCCATCTTTATAGTGCTTTGCAAACAAAGCCCCTTTATGCATTTTCTCTTTAGCATATTCTGAGTAATCTATATCCACTATTTCAGGCACCCATAAATTTTTTAAAATTTGTTCCTCTCCTCTTTCTTTACTTAATCTTGTTTGTTCACTTATAAAATCAATTATCTGTAAAGATTTTTTTCTTCCAACTTTAGGTAAGACAAACGCAAAATTTAAACCATCTTTTAAATTCTCTCTATCTTCCATTCTTTTGTTGAAGCTCATTTTGTTACCAAAATGGTCTTCAAATTTTTTCATGTTTTCTTCATCTTTTTTAAGACCTTTGAAAGCTTTGTTCTCCCACCACTCTCTTACGTATTGATGTATATGTTCACTCATAATTATTTCTCCTGTATTTTTTTATTTATAGGACTTTATATGATATATGTCAATACTATTGTGGACGACCTTGACGATTGTAGGGTTTATATGATCTTTTCTTTGATTTATTTAAGCTTTTTGCATGTCTTCTTGGACGTTTTCTAGGCTTTGGTCTTGGTACAAAATTTGTAAATTTACGTTTAGCCATTTTTTAAAAATTTATCTACTTCAGATTGTAAAGTTTTACCTGTTAAAGTAGGCATATAAACTATCTTACCATTAACGTGTTGCTCTAAATCTGTGCCACAAGTTACACATCTATAGTATTGTGTAGTAATAGAGACTAACAAAGTATCTTCCTCACAAGTGGGACATACACCATTAACTACTTCAGGGGTAAATCTCCAATGAACTTTCTTAGACATTATTGTGCTAGTGGGTTATCACTACGAGCTTTTAATTCTTCTATTTGATTTTTAATTATTTCTATTTGTTTTTCGTTAATTAAAGTTTTAGTGTGAGAGTGTTCAACTGGGTGATTGTGTTCTACAAGTTTATGAGTGTGAGTTGTATTTACATTTTCTAATGCAGACACTTTTTCCTCCAATACAGCTATTTGTGGAGACCAATCTGTGCCACCACTAGCTCCTTCTAAAGCATCTAATTTAGTTACAATCTCACCGTATTTAACAAATCCGCCACCAATTGCTGCTATAACACCGAGTAATGCTGCGACTCCTGCTAATTGATTTTTAATTTTATCCATTTTGTAATGCCTCTAACTCACTTATCAAATTCTGACGTTCTTGTAAAATATTATTTATACGTTGTCTTTTCTTAGTTATTGGATCATTTTGTTTATATTCTACAAGTTCAACATCATAGATAACCCTATTATCGGTTATATCAATTTGATTAAGATATATATTTTTTGGTTTATAAAATGGAATATTATATTCATTTAACATTTGATTGTCACCAGCCATTACTTTAATTTTTACTAAAGAAATTAATTGTAAGTTTTTATCTATTGCTTTAACATCTTTTTCAATTTTTTCTAGAATAGCTTCAAGTCTAACTGTTTTTGTTTTTTCCTGTTGTACGTTTTCTTTTTGTTTCGAATTATCTTGTTTTTTAGCATTGGAAGACTCAGTAGTTTTGCTATTAGATTTCTTTTCTTTAACTGTTTCTTTTTCTTCTTTTTCATCTTCAATTTCTTCTGTCATCTCCATTGATGACTCTTCTTCTTCTTTTTCTTCTTCAACCATTTCTATCATTTCAGGTTTTGATTCTTGGTCCGTGTTGCTTGATTCTTCTTCTATCATACTTGGTGGCATTTCCATAGATTGATCTTCTTCTTTTTCTTCTTTTGGTAGCATGGTCATCATTTCCATAGGTGGTTCTTCTTTTTCTTCTTCTTCAGGTAACATCTCCATCATTTCCATTACTGGTGGTTCATCGTTTTCAGATTCTTCAGAAAACATTTCTATAATTTCCATTATCATTGGTGGAGCTTCTTTCTCATCTGTTTCATCAAACATAGTCATAAACATTTCTATCATTGGTGGTGGCTTATCATCGGTAGGTTCAGCCATTAACATAATCGGTTCATCAAACATCATTGGCTTATCAAAATTTTCTTCAGGCATTTCTTCTATCATCATAGGCATCTCTTCCATCATAGGCATTTCTTCAAAGTATTCTACAAACTCTTCCATCGTAGGCTCTTCCATAATCATCATGGGTTCTTCTTTAAATTCTATGATTTCAAACTCTTGTTCGAATATCATTTCATTAATTAGATTTTCTAAGTCTTGCTCTACCTGATCTAAAGAATTAGATGCGTCTTGATTTAATACAGTATCATCATAAGTCATTGTAAGTTTTGCACCTAGTAAATTAGGGCCACCTCGTTGACCTGTACCTGTATTATTATCTACACCTGTCCAAGACCAATCAAATTTATTTGATCCATGACTATTATAAATTACTTGATCGTTGTATTGTCCACAATCTGCAGACACTCCTGCAGAAGAAGATGTTGGATAACCATTACAGTTTCCTTTAAATCCATCTATGTCTGTTCTTGTTTGTGTAGTTGTAGACAAAACATTTCCTGATGAGTCTTTTAATTCTATTGTTACTGTATGTGAGTCAGTTGCTCCTGTATCACCTTCACAGTTACCAGCTTCATGATCACAGTTAGCTACATCAATGTAACTATTTAAAGTTATACCGTTGTCTAACATTTCTTGTGTTCGATTATTATTTGTTAAGGCAACGTCTTCAACAGATAGTGTGGCTGTGCCAGTAACTTCAAAGTCACCACCAACACTATACTTGTATCCACAGTTAGCTTGAGATGTTGGACATGTTACATCAAAACCATTTACTGTATCACCATTAGATACAGTTCCAGAACCACCTGGATTGATTTGATCTGTGGCATTAGATCCCCAGTCTACACCATCACCTGCGTTAGGTAATAAATTACCTGTAGTTATTTCGTCTGCCTTAACACCTAACGTTATTAAGACTAATATTAAAAATGTAATTAACCATTTCATATTTCAGAAATTTGATTGCAACTAAAAGTTATAGATATCCTATGAAGCTCTACCTCTTCTCTGCCTATTTCTTTTAGTTTTCTAGCAGCTTCTTCATATCCAAAAATACTACAGTCATACCCGCTATTAAAATGTGTAGGCCATTTATAAGCAGGTAAACATGTGTTAGCTGAATAGCTACACATCATTAAGACTAATACAAATTTCATTATTCTAATATTAAGGATAAAATCTTTTTTTCACCCATGTATATTTCAACGTTAGCCTTAGATTGAATACATTTAAATACTACTCTATCTTCAGGGTTTCTGTCCTTCATAGCATAACGTCGAGCCTTCATGCATTTTGATAACGACTCGTGATAACGATGCTCAATAATTTTGTGATCTTGTAGGAGTAAAAGTGCAAATACCATTTCAACCATTAGTGACCGTTCCCATTTCTAATTAATTTTTCTACATCTTCTTGTAGTTTAGATGTTTGTTCTTTTAAAAAATCTATATTAATTTTATTGTTTCTCATACCTTTTAGTTCTTCATCCATAGACTCAATCAAACCTGCCATATGCTCCACCAACATAAAAAGTTCCGCCTCCCCACTTGACTGACCAAGTTCACCCCGTGGGTATTTGATTCTAAACTCAGAGTTTTGTTCTAAATCTTTTTGCATTAACTCTAAAGTTGTTGTGTGTTTATTAAGAGTTTCAATAATACCAAAATAAGCCCAAGTACCAATTGCAACTAACGTAATCAAAGAAGCAACCGTTTTCATCGGCATTTGCACACGTGCTTCGTCCGATATGTTTAATGGTTTATTGCTCATCTAGGTTTTTTCCATTCTATGTTCTGCTTTACTTGTACATCATGTATTTGTCTTTCGCTATCCATTTTAGTTAAATCTTTTGTTATTTGTTTCTGTTCTTCTTCATCAGCTTCTTCTTTTATCTGTAAATTTTTAACATAAAGCTCATAATCTGGCCTTAATTTACCATATTTCTGCCATTTTGCTTTTGCTGCTTTACCTATTGAACCTTCGTAAGGACATGGAGTCCCTGCGTGTTCCATGCTAGCAAACACACGAGGATCCTGACAAAGAATAGCAACCGCTGCTACTTTCATTCCAAGTGAATTTAACTCTCTTGATAATTTTATTCTTTCACAATTTTTATCTCTAAAAGATTTTCCTGCCGATACACCAATACCAAACGTTTGCACTCCTGCTGATGCTCCAGCAAGACAAACATCTGATCCTGAGTTAGTTACAGTTGGAGCCGCAGCTGTTGGTGGTGCAGATCTTATATTTGAATTCGTTGTAGAATTTGTAGTTGTGTTAGAAGAAGACCCGGACTGGTACGTTGTTGTAGCAGTCGAAGTATAACCACCTTCAATTGCTGTGTTTGAACCCGATGTGTTAGTTTGTGTAGAACCTGGGTAAGCCGGTGTAGCAAATAATGCTAGAAGACACATTAGTACAATTAGTACTGCTGTAAATCTGTAATCCATCCTGGCACTCTCCATGATTCATAAATCCTTACTTAACTATTATCGCAACTATTAAAACTATAAATACAAGACATTCTATCTTGTGCTCTGTCCAGTAATGAATAGCCTTACTTTTTATTTTATTAATCATTTTTTTTCTCCTCTATTTCATAAAAGAACCTGTCTGTATCTTCGGTACGCCAGGCGCTACTATCTTCAACGTTCCATTCAGAAGTTTGCACTTTCCAGTCAGGAATATCATCTTTCATTGTGAAAGAAGGTATATCCCATATACATCTGTTGTTAGGTTGTGCTGCAAAATTGCCATCATCTAAGGCAATTATGTGTGCGCACTTATGTTCGTGCGGTATCTCTGAATGATCAGTGTCTAGTATATTACTCTCTGGATGTGCAAAGTCAACTGTAAATAAATACTTTCCGGTGTGCCATTTTTTATCTTTACCAATATACTTACCGGCTTGTCCGTCTAGTATATCCCAACGATGAACAGAAGGATAATAAGAAAAACAATTCCAGAGCTGTAGTTCATCAAGTCTTCTTCTGGGCACTCTGGATGGTTCAAATCCCTGTTGAATAAATGCGCTAATTGGTAAGCGATAAAATATTGCACCGTTTTCCATAATAGCATGAAATAATATAGCCCTACCTGTAAGAGCGCTAAGACCAAAGATAATGCAGTCACTAACTTCTCCGTGATGTTTTTTAAGATCATATAAATACTCTCTTTTTATTTGTGCATAAGTTGGTGGTATATTTGCATTTAAGTAAGCCATAAGTCATTATACACAATTATATAATAATTTCACTATTAGGAAAAACATTTATTTTAATAAAATTTATAAAAGAAATAAGTATTAATCTTTCTTTAAAATCAACATTAACATCTGCGGCATGTGGAGTTAATGCATTAAAACAAACAAGTCTATTATAAACACCCGAAAAAGATATTGTCTTCTGAAATTTTAAGTTATTTTCTTGTTTTTTTTGTAGTATATAATTTTTATCTTTTTTATTTGGTTTTAAAAAATATTTTTTTTTATCTGTTTGATCTATCTCATCATATTCTTTTTTTTTCTGATATATAGAAGTTCCATAAGTTCCTTCCTTATTTAAATATACAATTGCTGTAATAAGATTGGAATCTTGGTGTACCCACCCATCGCAAATATCTATGATATTTTTTTCAAAATGAGTTGAAGCATTAAATTCTACATTACCTATACTAGGATAAATATTATTTATTATTTTTAAATTAATATAATTAAATAAGCTTTTATCTAAATTATGTAGGTTTTCAGTTCTGTAACCATTACCGTAATTTGATTTTTCAAATGAAAGTGTTTTACTAAAATCTAAAATTTTATTTGGTTCTTTAAAAAAGTTGTCGCAACAAAAACTATTATAAAGTGTCATTTAATTGTACCCCAATTTGGTCCAGATTCATAGTCAACTTTATTTGGGACTTCTAATTCAACTGCAGATTCCATAATTTCTTTTATCTTATCTGCATTACCATCAACCGATATATCAAGTTCATCATGCACTTGTATATGTGGTATAATTCCTTCTTTGTACAAATCTACCATAGCTTTTTTTGTCATGTCCGCAGCTGATCCTTGAATTAGTTTGTTTAATGCTTTGTATGTATATGCTCGTTTAATCCCTGGTCCGTGTTCTGCGAGCGCTTCTTCGTGTGGCAACGCTTTATGTATTCCAAATTGATTAGGTTCCCATAAATTAAATCTACATCTTCGGCCAAGTAAAGTTCTAACTCTACCACGATCTTGTGCTCTACGCATAACACTTTCCATTAACATTTTAACGAATGGCACTTTGTCATGGTACGTTCTAAATAAATCTTCAGCATTCTCTTTTGATACACCCAGCTCTGCTTGTAATTTATTTTTACCCATACCATAAAATAAACCAAGATTTATTGTCTTAGCCTGGCTTCTTGGTATGTTAGCCATCTCAGCTACAATCTGGTGAAAGTCTGCTTCACCACCATTGTATGCATCTAATACTTCTTCTACACCATACAATCCATCAAGAGCTGCATAGTGTGTAACTAGACGTGGTTCTTGTTGTGAGTAGTCAAAGCAACCCCACGTCATACCTTCTTCAGGTATAAACAAACTTCTAATCCGTGGTCCAAGTTCTTTGTTTCGTGCAGGTATCTGCTGTAAGTTTGGATTGTTGTAACTAAATCTACCAGTCACAGTCCCACCTTGATCAGATCTTATTTGATTAATCTCTGCATGTATTCTACCATTGTGTGAGTGTTTTAATATTGTGTCTATAAATGTTGTATGTGATTTGTTTATCTCTCTTGCATGTGCAATTG
>VTLG01014614.1_pt1 | contig 36655 bp, 51 predicted proteins | sample 4694571 | NCBI WGS metagenome assembly VTLG01 (sample SAMN12604809, study PRJNA352737) | marine metagenome | biome: ENVO:00000447; feature: ENVO:00000209|ENVO:00000569|ENVO:01000036; material: ENVO:00002151; isolation source: viral sequences binned using virsorter ...
GTATGCCGTGCGGTACCCCTCGACCTCGCCCTCCACGCTGACCTTGCGGACGCCTCGGAATTTCCTGACCCATCCCTCACCGACCTCCGTGACGAGGGTGGATGGGTGATATACCGAAAACCCTCCAGCCCGTTGGTATGCGTTGGGGTAAAAAACCTGCGTCTTGCCTGACTCGGTCCAATGTGACCCCGCCTCCCCCGTTGCCGTGGGGGGCTGGTCACCGTCCACAATCTGGACGGGCCGATTGCCGAAGTCGTGGGCGAACATTCTTGCGACGTGCGTGAGTGTTGTGTCCGATCTCATCCTATCACCCTCTCGTTTGGTGTGGTGGTCGGGGCGAGGCCGGTTGCCTCGCCCCGTTGCGGTGTTGTCAGGAGTCGATGTAGTCGCCTTCGATTTTCTCGGTGGTGAACCGGAACCCTACCTCGTCGCCAGAGTCGAGATCCTCGTCAATTTCGACGGGAATCCCATCAGCGTTTCGGACGTAGATGGACAGGTGTTTGTCGTCGTCCACGACCATCGAAACTGCCCATCCATGTGGCAGTTTCTGTGCGTCAGAGATGGATGCCATCCGCTCGAGTTCCTCCATTGCGACCTTTTTTCCCTCCGCAGTCTCTCCGTTGGCGGCGACCTCTACGAGTGCGGGTAGGAGTGCGCCCCATGTCGGTGTCAGGTCGATTGTCTTGACTGCCATATTTTCACCCTCTCGTTTAGGTTTGACCCCTCGCCAGCCGCTCGGTGCGACCTGGGGTCCGTTCCTGTGTTCCTGGATAACCCGCCAGGCCGGGGTTCAGACATCGGTTCAATCCTCGTCCAGTTCCTGCCCGTCCATCCCGCTCTCTCTGATCAGGTGGTTGTGCAGCTTCGCTACCTGCCGCTTCACCCGCCGCTGGTGCGATGGGGGGCCGCTGGCTCTCAGGTCGCCAAGGCCACCCTCAGCAACGCGACCATGGTAAGCGTGCGAGAGCCATCCGATCGCAATGCTGTGTGCCTCTTCCCTCGGTGTGAATTCAGACATCGGTCAATCCTCCTGTGTGTCTTGTCTGTGCTCCCTCGCCAGCCGATCGATTCGACCTGGGAACCCTTCCTGTGTTCCTGGATAACGCCCCCGCACGGCCCCTTTAGAAATCCCCCTTTCCAAATAGGGTTTCTGGATAGGAATTTTCTCGTAATGTGTCCATGTCGATTTTCCAAGATTTTGCGAGAACTTTTGCAAGTGCGCACCCATCCCATCCCCAGTCCTCTGTGCTGTCAAGGTTTCCGAGTTCGTACCCTGCGGTATTCAAAAATGACAGAACCCGTCGTTTCTCCTTGCGTGTCATCGTAGCCCCGCTGAAAGCAGGGTGTCCCCGAATTCGCGCTCCAGCACCGCCCGCGCTTCGCGCTCAAGTTTTGCGGTCAGTCGCTTTGATCGGATGACGTTCCCCGTATCCGATGTCCAGACCGGGCGCGATGCGTCCCACTCATACCGGTGCCCCTCATGTGTGACGGTGAGAGTCATCACTCAACCTCCCCGGCTACACGTTCGAGGGCATACCACGCGAGGAGGTTTTCAAATTGCGCCCCATCGTGGGCTTTTGTGCGAAACGACGCCACAAGGTCGGCAGGGGAATCATACCCGAAGGCCTCGGCATCCTCGGCGAGGGCATCCCAAATCAGACCCTTGTGGGCATTGTAGAACTCCCCCGTTTCGTTGTAGTAGCAGAAGCCCGGAAAACCTGCGTCTGCGCCGTGGTTGGCAACGTCTCGCAACGTCTCGGCGGTGTCGTCTACATCCATGCCCATATGCTCTATTACTGCGTCTCTCAGCGTGGTCATGTTATTCCCCTTGCCCTCTCTTGTGGTGTGGCAGTGAACTGCGCTTAGACTGCGACGGGAGCATAGCCCCCGTTTCGGCCTTACGGCCATCGTCAGGCAGCCAAAATGATGTCATGGTGAATAAACCCGTTATCGTCCTCATATAGGTCAACGTAGGCGATGCGGCGCAGTTCCGGGAACATCCGAACCTCAGACGCGCGCACGTCAAACCGCACCCATCCATCCCCGATCTCCTCGCCGTCTCCATCAAGCAGACAGTCGTAATAAAAAACCGCCCACCGTTCGCACCCTTGGAACTTCCCTGGACCCTCTGTGAGGCCTTCGCAGTATTTGTGTATGGCCGAACTATCGCCCCCGTCAATCCTACTCCCTGAGATATGCATGGTGATGCCCTCTCTTGTGTGTGTTGGTCTCGTCAGACAGGGCAAATACCCTGTGACGGGCTTGCGCCCGTTTCGACCTTTATGCCTCTTCCTCTCCGTAGGGGCGCGGCGTTCCATCTTCTCGGAACAGGGCCATATAGCTGAACTCGTTAGTAGTGGCCTCATCAGTTCTTGCAAAAAAAGTTCGTGGTAAGGTTGCGGCGACCGAACGTGAACAGGATCAAAACCGTGTCACCGAGCCAGAGGATTTCGGTGCCAACCCTGGCATCAGCCAGGATGCCCCGGTTGCCCTGGAGCAGGCAGGCGATCTCTCGGCGGCGAGCACGATCGAACACGCGCAGCTTGATGTCCCAGGTGACGTTCTCGCCGAACCGGTTCTTCTTGGCGCGTACGCTCAGTTCCGATCGCTTGATGCCGATGCGGGTGAGGTCCTCCAGGATCTGACGGGTAGTCTCCAGCATTGTGAGCCTCCTATGTATGACCGGAAGTGAATGCTCCCTGCGAACGCTCTAAGGGTAAGGCCAAGGAAAAAGCGTGTCAAGCGAAAAATACAAAATACTCCAGAGGCGACCCGACAACACCGCAGCCAGAAACAGCGGAAACGTAGGCCAGGCCTGCAAAGTTCCCACATCCCACCCACCAAAAAAAACATCCCACCCCACCCCTTGACCCACACCCCACCCCACCCTACCATAGAGGTATGACTGGCTCCGCACAGGCACTCCGCCAGAAAGTCGCCATCCGCAACCAAACGGGTCTGAACATCGGCAGGTGGGACCGATACGACATGGCTTTGGCCGAGGCTCTAGATTGGCCCATAGAGGAGACAACACTGCCCGACGATGTAAAGGCCGAGCTAAAAAACCGGGGCATAGAGACGGCTGGAGAGGGTGCTATGCACAGGTTGTTGAATAGCTCGGATGAGCGAATCGTGGCGAAGATGGTGTCAATCGTGGCCAGCCGGATGCCCAAAACTGTGGTGACGCACACGACAACGGCCGACCTTGGGGAGATGGACACGGGGGCCCTGCTGGCGGCCCTGGGATTTGAAGCGGCCGAAATAGTAGAGGGGCTTATTGAAACCCCTGAAAACGGGGTAGAATCTCCCGAGACTGGGAGAAATCCAGAAGCCCAACTAATGGACAGCGGGGCAGTGGGCAGGGGCAAGGGGCAGGACGACCAGCCCACCTAAAGCCATAAAAAACAACGATATACGAAGCCGAAAACATCACGAATCCAGAAGCCCCCACCTTAACTACTATTTACCTTCTCTCAGGAAATCTGAGCAAATTCTGGTTTTGCTATACCAAGTCTTATCAAGTCTGTGGTTCGTGGTAAGTCGCATTTGGGGGTCGCAGTCTCATGGCTATGCCTCACGCTAAGTACTACTACGGTTGTAAGCTTGTGCGTGTCCTTGATGGTGACACGATTGACGTGTTGGCTGACCTGGGGTTTGACGTAAGCCTGAAGCTTCGGCTTCGCTTTGCTGGTATCAACACTCCTGAGTGCCGCACGCGGAACAAGGTTGAGAAGGCTCTTGGTTTGGCTGCTTCGGCTCGGTTGCGGGAGGTTCTTGAAAGTGCTGATTCTATCGAGTTTGAGTCTCATGAGGGTCGTGGCAAGTTTGGTCGTGTGTTAGCTACGCCGTATGTTATAAACGGTGGTGTGCGCACGGATGTGTGTCAGTTGCTTGTTCGCGAGGATCATGCGCGGTTGTATGATGGTGGAAGGCGTGAGCCGTGGATTTAGATTCTGAGGTGTATGCTGGGTGCAGATAACGAGACACTCTTGTTGGGATATTTCTTGGGACTGTCCCGGGGAGGTGCGAGGTGGGTCGGATGACGGAGGCGATTGATTATATCAATCAGCCCAGAAAGCCGCGTAGGGAAGATCTGTGGCCGTATAAGCATGTCAGCATTGGTGAGTTGGAGCCTATCCGTAGGAGTGTCATGAAGGGAGGGGGTGCGGTCTGTTGGTCGCTTTCTGAGGGCGGTGGGTCGTAAGTGTTGTAGTATTGGGTAGTTATGGTTGTGTTTCTGTTGGACGGTGGGTGAGCCGAGGGGGCCACTGACAGAAGGTTCTTTTGGTGGTGGGCGGTTTGGTGTGTTTTCTGTTAGGTTCTTGGTGTGGCTCGAACAAACAGGGAAGAGTGGGTTTGTTCGCGGGGGGGTAATTAGGGAGGTGGGGAAATGTATTCGGTAGGCCTATAATTTCATTCGGTAGGGCTCTGATTTCATTCGGGAAGGGTCTGTTGGATTAGGCTGAAAGGGTGAGTGGTGGTATGGCGAGGAGCCTTGAGAGGGACTGCTTGGAGTTGTTGGTTGCGACCCTGGAGTCATTGCGTGAGTTCTCCGCAGTCCTGGTCGATAAAAGAGATACCTACAGCGAATCCGAGCGTTTTTTGGGCGACGTTTCTGAGCAGCTTCTGGTGGTGAGCCAGCAAGTTGAGAAGATTGAGGACCTGGTGAGCCAGAGGGTCGAGAGGGCTGAGGACCTGCTGATTCGGGAGAAAGTGAACGGGGTGGGGACCCTATAGGGGCTTTTGTCGGTTTTGTCGGTTCCCTGTTGGGGGGGGTGTTGGTTTCTGAATGCCCATGTCCCTACTTTGTATAGCAATCTCGGGGAACGATTCTTAACCCCCGGTAGCACTTTTTCTTACATTTATCCAATCTCGGGGAGTATTTGATGCCTGGAGAAGCCTCGTATTATGCTCCGGACGAAGCTACGGCAGCTTCTCGCGAGAAACAGTCTGCTCTGAATAAGCGCCTTGAGGCCCGCCGACAGGCTTCAGGGGTGGATACGACTACGGGCGCGTACCAGACGACTCGTAACTTTCTGAAAGACTACCATGACAAGGTGGTTGCGATGCGTGCCGAAGGCAGAGGAACCGACTCGAAGGGCGTGCCGTACGGTATTACGATGATGTCTTCTGGTATTGGATACAAGGGTAAGGAGTATGTGCTTCCCAGTTATAATCCACTGACAGGTGAAGTGGAGAATGACTCTCGAAAGGTACTTGACAGGTTTCTTCATTTGATAGAGAGCGGTGATATCAAGGGTTTTAGCAGCCCCGAAGAGGGTGAGGCTGCGGCACGTTTAATTCGTGAAGAAATCCTGAGCGGGGACCTGGGCGCGTCGAGGATGAAGCCTCGGCTTGTGGGGGCGCAACGAGCCTCCACGGACATAGATACCCCACGTGATTTGCATAGGTAGCGTAGATGGTCAGTTCTGAAGAAGCCGTAATGTGGAATGGAGTATCTGATGCCTGAAGGATTTCAAGGATTTCAAGGCCTTCAGTCTCTCAACGGGCTTGTGAGGGCGGAACGAGCCTCTACGGCTGTAGATACTCCGCGTGAGGTGGTTACGCGCAGGGGGCTTGAGCAGGCGGCACGTGAGGAGTTCGCCAGGCGCCGCCAGACTGCGGGCTTCCCCACAGCCATCAGCATGGACCCCGACTTCACGGGTGCCGGTCAGATGCCGCGTCAGCAAGCCGAGGGAGTTTTGGGCACCATCAAAGACTTCAGCCCCGTCGCAGATCTTGAAGATATAGTCCAGGCTGTTCAAGACCCCACCCCCCTGAATGTTGGCGTTGCGGGTCTTGCGGCCCTGGGTCCCGTGGGTGATGCCGCCAAGAAAGCTCTCAGGGCCAGGAAGGTCGTGCCCAACAAGGCCGAGCGCAAAGCTGCCGCGGAGATGACGGAGACGGAGCTTCAACAGATCGTTGTCGGAAAAGGGCCTGTAGGCGAGGTGGTGCCGGAAACAGCAAAGAAGTTGAGCCACGGCGCTCAATGGAAAATCGACGACACAATGGCAGATATTGGCGAAGTTGGCAACAAAAGACATATCACAAGGGTCGAGAAGGGCACAGCCCCCACGGATGTCGTGGCATCCTATTCGGGTGCGAAAGGCGAGGTCCGGGGGGAGCATAGAAATCGTCTCGGTGCGCGGTGGCAGGAGTTTCTGGAAGACATCAAAGAGAACGGCATAAAAGAAAAAATTTTCATCACCGTAGACCACAACGACAGGCCTGTTATTTCTGAGGGCAATCACCGCATAGATGCAGCCGTGGAACTTGGGCTGGAGTCGGTGCCCGTTGAAATACGATACTTCGGCCATTCTGAAAAACAAGGGGTTTTGGGCACGCGAGGAATATATGGAGAACCGGCCCCCAAGCAGGAACGGAGGAAGGTATACACGGGGTCCCCACACAAATATGCGCCCGAGCCGGGATATCCCATGGGGCGTCCAAGAGACGAGTTCATTGGCACGGGCGAAGGCGGCGCATTTCGGGGTTACGGCCACTATGCGACCGAGAGCCCAGTCGTAGGGAGGAAATATCAACATATGTTGTCCGGGAATGTGGACGTGGACCTTCTTGAAGAGTATTTCAAGCCCGGGAATATTGTCCCCTCTTATGGCGGCCATGACAGGGTGATAGAGTTCGTCAAAGAGAAGGCGCCGGATATCAACCCACAAGGTGAGTTTGATGACTGGAAAGGAGTATGGGTTCAGGCTGTAGAGAAAAAGGGAAACGAGTGGGTTGATATCCTCGGAAAGAAGCCGAGATTTCATCGCACAACTCCAAGTGCTCAGAGCATAAAGAAAGTCACAGGAAAATCCCTTGGGTATATGTATGAACAAGCCCTGAAGGTCGCCGATGAAGACTTCCTTTTGTGGGACAAGCCCTTAGCTGAACAGAGCGAGAAAGTGCAGGAGGCGCTGAAGCCGTTGCTGGATTTCTGGCGTGAAAAAGGGACTTCTGAGGCGGCTTTAAAGTCGTGGCGTGGAGAACAGCTGTATGAAAGTACTTCGATCGAGGACTGGGGCACTCCGGTGTCCTTTGCACATAGAGAAGGATTTACCGGAAAACGTAAAGACGAAGTTTCCTCTAATTATTTGAAATCAATAGGCATCCGCGGCATCAAGTTCCTTGACCAGTGGAGCCGTGCAGCAGGTAAAGGCACCCACAATTTCGTCGTCTTCGACCCCAATGATCTTGAGATACTCAGGGTTCTCGGCATTGCGGGTGCAGCGGTGGGCTTGTCGCAAATTCCGGAGCCTCGGCAGTGAACCTGACGCCTGAGCAGCGCGAAGCCTACAAGGCCGAAGTCGTACGCCGCAAGCTGGCAATAGACGACTTCTCGCGCTACCGTGCCTTCATGCACGAAGACTACCAGGAGTGGTCTTACATCACGCCCCTGAATGACCTCCTCAAGAGGTGCTATAGTGGCGACTGCAAGAGAGCGATGGTTTTCTTCCCTCCCCAGCACGGAAAGACGGCGGCCGTGTCGGAAGATTTTCCAGCATACTGCATCGGCAGAAACCCCAAGTTGTCGATGGTGGGTTGCGCGTACAACTCCGACAGAGCCGCCGACTACGGCGAGGCCGTCAGGGACCAGGTCAACAGCCGCGAGTTCCGCAACCTCTTCAAGGACGTGACCCTGTCCCCCGACTCTCAGGCCAAAGACCGATGGAATGTTACCGTCGGAGACAGGAAGCTGGGGGGGTACTTCGCAGCAGGCGTCAATACCGCCCTTACTGGACGTAAGGGCGACATCATGATCATCGATGACCCCTTCAAAGACCGCGAAGATGCAGACTCGGAACTTCAACGCGAGAAAGTCTGGAAGTGGTACCACAGCGTTTTTCGCACAAGACTGGCACCCCATGGCGTCATCATCATAGTCTGCACACGATGGCACTGGAGCGACCTTGCAGGAAGACTCCTCGAATCCCAACCCGGACAGTGGGAAATCCTCAATATCCCAGCTGAGGCGGGAGATGACGACATTCTTGGCCGCAGCCCAGGAGAATTTCTATCGGAATCTAAAGGGGGAAGCAGATACGCCCGCGCCGACTACGAAGACCTGAAGAACACCATGCCCCCCTACGAATGGTCGGCACTCTTCCAGCAGAACCCGACCCCGGCAGAAGGGCAGGACTTCAAGCGCGAGTGGTTCGACTACCACAACGGGGTGCCGTGGGGAAGCACCTATTACGTTACGGCAGACTTCTCCTACACCGACAAGGAGTCTTCAGACCCCAGCGTCATCTGCGCGTGGGGCATCGACCAGAACAACGACTGGCACCTTGCTGATATGTGGCGCGGAAGAGTTACCCCCGACATCTCGGGGAGCACCTTCTGCACCTTCCTCAAAGAATACAAGCCCTACGAAGCCCTCGTAGAGAAGATCGACTGGAACTACGCGACACACATACAGCAAGAGATGGACAGACGCAATATCTACACCCACGTGGAGACGCTCAGTGCCGCAGGAGACAAGAAAGCCAAAGCCACAGCCTACCGCGCCCACTGCGCCCGCGGGAAAGTGAAAGTCCCCCGTAAACACTGGACCGAGGAATGGATACACGAACACCTTCGATTCCCCAATGGCAAGAATGACGACATGGTAGACAACGGAAGCCTCCTGGGACGACGCATGGCCGCAACACGTGCCCCCGCCACAAAATCTTCACCCGTGCGATACGGCCCCAATACCGGACAGAACATCATCGACTCCCTGCAAGCCCACGACACCGCAATTACGAGACTGGCATGACGACGCGAGGCCACCTCATCGAGGAGTTTCTGGAGAAGCACGGAGCGGCCCTCAAGTCCGGCATGAAAAAGGTCGTCAAGAGCTTCGATGAGATGGACGAGAGATTTACGGATGCCGAGGCGGAGGCGTGGGCCGAGTCGCTGCTGCTGCGCCACAGGCTGTCCGGGAAGAAGGGCGGGAGATTTACGGGAGAAATTTTCAGTGAATACCCATTCCTAAAGGAACTTAGGAAAGATGCCTGAACAGATATCCATGAGGGAAAGAGAGCAGGACTTCTGGTGGTCCACAATAGAGAACCGCAAGAAACTCATGGCACACCACCATGAGCGGTGGCGCGAACTCTACAGACGATACCGCCTCAAAGGCATCAACATCGCAGGCCTCGACGACGACGAGATTGTGAAAATCTCAAGACTGTATCCCATGGTCCGCAAGATCGTCAACGGCATCTCCTTCAACTACCCCGAAATCTTCATGGAACTGGAGGAGGAACACAACCTCGGCCCCGGCCTCGAAGACTCCCTGGAGATTGCGGGGAACGACGGCATGAAGCGCATGAAGATGAAGCGCCACGTCAGGCAGGGAATCCTGGACGTGATCTTCTGCTATCGGGCGTGGTGGAAGATAGAACTCGCCGACGACAGCGTAAGCGGCGTACTGAGCACGCGAGACATCGAGCACTTCACGAAATTCCAGCGCGTAGACCCCACGAAAATTCTCGTAGAGCCAGGACTCCTCCCCCACGACTACGAAAGCAGCCCCAACATCATAGAAGAGATGGACGTTCCCCTCGGCCACCTCGTCGCGTCAGAGAGGTTCAAGCACAAGAGAGGCGAACTGAAAGCCCTTGCCCGCGATCAGAAGACGATGATGTTCGAGGATACCTTCGGCAACGACGCATATAATGCCGACACGGGGGGGCGGGAACTGAGCGAAGGCATGGACGAAGCACGCAAGCTGCGAAACATGACGACGTGCTATGAAATCCACGACAGGATGAGCGGCACCCGCAAGTTCTTCGTACGTGCCAGCGACGGCGACAGAAAGGGTCTCCTCCTCGAAAACATCGACCACCCCTTCCTCGAAGCTGAAGCCGTAAAGGACAAAAACCCCCTCACGGGCGAAGAGCTGGACATCGAATACACGCGCCCCGAGGGGGCCAAGTTCATCATCGAAGGGGGCATACCCTACTTCACAGAAGCCTTCGACTTGTCTGACCAGTTCTATGGCGAACCCCTGGCCTCCTACGAGGAGCAGGTAGAGAAAGTCGTCATGGAATCGCAAAGCAGACGCGCCGACAACCTACAGAGACTCAAGAGAATCATGGTCGGCGACATCGCCGTGAAAGAGGAAAATCCACAACTTCCCGCACAACTGAAGCAGGCCACCGATGGCAGTATGCTCTGGGCCTCCACAGGAGCGAATCGGAGCATCAGAGACACCATCGTCCCAATAGACTGGGGGAGCCCACAGCCGGATCAGCTTCTGCTGGAGCGCGATGCCAAGTTTGACGAACAACACCTCATCAACGTAGACGCCACCGGGGGAGGATCTGCAACAGAAGCAGCAATAGCCGCAGGGCCAGCAGAACTGAACAGGGCCGCCATGCAGATGGTACCCATAGGGGCCTACTCCTGGGGCATCGGGGCCATGCTCGACATCATGGCCGACGACAGGTATGCGAACGAAGAGTGGTTCCAGAGCCTCGCCCGAAAGGGCAACGTATCCCCGGACCAGGCCATCCAGCAGGAGTGGCTGCGCGTAAAACGGTCTATAGATATTCACTCGGCAAGCATGACGCCCTTTGCGGCAGAACGCGAAAGGGATGCCGTGCTGGCCTTCGGCGACAGATACGTCTCGCATCCCCTCGTAGACCCGCGCAAGATTATCATCCAGACCGCCAAGGCCATGAACCTCCCTGATCCCGAAGGGGTGCTCCGCAGGGGCAACAATATCGACGCCGTACGATCTGCACAGTTTGAACTCGTCAACTACGCCTTCAACCTGTCGGGCACGGGACAACCGAAGCCAATGCCCAATCCTGTACGCGGCGAAGACCACCAGACACACCTCGAGATACAAGACCCCGAAAAGGTGCAGGGGATGCCCGAGTTCAGGAACCTCAACCCCGCCGTGCAACCCGCAGTCCTTCAGGTGGTACAACAGCACATAGCGATGCACCAAGGCATGATAGACCAAGAGGCCGAAGGTACGGGAGGACCCGTAGCCACGTCTAAGCCCGACGAGGAAAACCCCTCACAGGGCCTCATATCCCAGACGCGCAGCAATGCCCAAGAGCTACAACAGACCGTAGCCACGCAATCAAATGACCGAGGAGTGATATAGATGCCAGCATCCATAGACAAGTTCTCAGCCACAGCAGCAGGCACAAACTCTGGTGCCACGGCCACGAAGGCGGCAGTTGACGGGGTAACCTATGTCGTCACCAACATCTCTGGTCACGTAGATGCCGACAGCATCGTGACCATCGAAAGTCCCGCAACCACTGTTCTGTGGGAGAGCAAGGTTGATGTGTCTCTTGAGGGGTTTTCCTTCAACTTCAGCCCAACGATTCCCTGCCCACGCGGCGGAGCGGCCGTCGGAAAACTGTCGGCGTCTTCGGCAGACTGCCAAGTTACAGTCAGCGGAGACATCAAGTAATGCTCACCGCATCCACGCAAGCCAATGACCGAGGAGTCGTCTAACCATGTCACCAGAAGAAGGCTTTGGGGAAAACGTGCAGCAGTTGCCGTTGTTGGAGCGTGCAAAGATGCTGTTAGCGCAAGAAGGCGGGGCGGGCGGGAGAATGGAACAAATAGTGGCGGAACTTCAAATGCCCCAACACACGGACAAGGAGACAATGCTCCGCGCAATAGAATCCCTCGGCCCAGGGGCAGTGGAGGAGTTGGTACAAAAAAACGCGGACGGGCTATTCTTAAGCATCGATGACTTTCTTGAGCATTGGACAAGAGCACCGGCGATGCGCCAGTTTGTCGGAGAGCGCCTATCCCAAGGCCCCGAGGGGCCGACTCCAGAGGCTCGGCCGATGCAGGGACCCCCGGCTCCAGTTCGGCCGACGCAGGGACCCCCGGCTCCAGGGAGATAGCGTATGTTCACGGCAGCATCACTCCAGATTATCAAGGACTGCATCGACGGAAACCGTAAGGGCGAAGACGGAGACGCCGCCCAAGCCATCGCAGACTTCTGCGAGGCCAACATCAAGGCTACCTGCAACAAGTGCGGCGGTGACGGAATGGTGGATGTGGTGCGCGACGGCATCACCCTCAAAGACTTCAAGATCTGCAACGAATGCGACGGCAGCGGCAAGGGCGCAGACTTCGACGCCATGCTCCCGGAAATATCGGGGCATAATGCCGCAATACAGGCGGCCTCCGACAAGAGACTCAAAAAAGACAAGGGGTAGAGATGGCAAAGGCCAAGAAAGCACCAGCCAAGAAAGCGCCAGCCAAGGAAGCACCAGCCAAGAAAGCAGCGGCAGAGACGTTCGACGTCACGGAAGTCGTAAGAAGGACAACGGAGAGCGGCACTCGCGCCTACGTGAAGGAGAAAGTCGGAGAGGTTTCGGTAGACCTCTCGGGCCTCCCCGAGAAGGCGCGAGACAAGGCCCGAGCGGTGCTGGGGGGCCTGTAGGTGCCACTTCACAACTATCAGTGTGAATGCGGAGAGGAGCAGCGCGACCTCTACTTCCCCATCTCCGAAGTGCCCAAATACCTGGTGTGCAAGGACTGCGGAAGCAGGATGCACCAGACGTGGGGGAAGGGATTCAACAAGAAGCGCAGCCTCACGGAAATCCTGGGGAACCACAACGCCAAGCACCACCCCCAATTCGGATACGACGTCGAAGTGGAGTCTCCCGAGCACTACCGACAGCTTCTCAAAGAATACGAGATGGAAGAAGCTGGAGACACTATAGGAGGAAACAGAGACTGGAATAGGGAGCGCATCGAAGACAAGAGGTCAGAGTACGCGAAGCCGAGACGTGCTCTCGCGGACATCGCCACAGACGAACAGGTAGAAGCAGCATTAAAACAGGGAGAATAGCATGGCAGACGAAAACGGAGCTGCGGAAGCACAGGCATCACAACCCGACGAGTTCGCTGAGACCTTAGGTGGTACCCCCAGCGAGGCTCCCGTGGATGTGGGAACCCCTGAGCCAAGTGGTACACCCGCTTTCGATCCGGGAGTCTGGAACGCCGAGCGTGACAGCTTGGATGAAGTTCCAGAAGCAGCACGTGGCGTAGCTGAAGCCTTTCAGCGCCGCCTACGGGAGATGAGCAACGGTATCGCAGACAAGGTCGGCACAGTAAGACAGTACGAGCAGGAGCTGATTGACGCGAAGGCAGAGATTCAGACACTCAAGGCCGCGCAGGAAACCCCCGCAGGGCCTGCTGCCCCCACCCACATTCCGGGGCAGAATGCCAATGCCATCGCTGAGAGCATGGGCGTTGACAGCAGAAACAGCACCCAGCAGTCCTTGCAGTCGCTGTCTACGGTGTCAGACATCGTAGACCATCACCCCATTTCGGGTGAGGTGGCGGCACTGAAGGCCGAGGTTGCATCCCTCAGAGAAAGTTCAGGGATGGCTTCGGACTACGTTACCGGAGAGCAGGACCGCGCATATCAGGCGGAATACACCGCGGCCGTGGATGCCCACGGCAAGGAAATGGTGGACAACGTCATCTCCAACTACGGTGACATGCGCGGACGCCCCGGCCTCGACGGCAGCACCCTCACGGTAGACAGCCTCGTCGCAATGATGACCGGGAAGGCTGCCGCCAGGGGTGCCGAAGTTCAGGCGCAAGCGGCGGCAGCCAGAAATGGCGCTGTCAGCGCAGCAGGGGGCATGGCCGTAACTTCGGGCCTCTCTGACGACGGTAGTGCAACGCCTACCGATGCCGACGTAGACGCTTTTTTCAACAGAAACTTCTAACGCCAGCAATCATAAACGGGGAGTAGGGCAAAACCACTGAGGAATAAGGAATGCCAAACCCAACAAGCACCACAGAAACTTGGGATGCCGCGTGGACCCTCACGATGCGAAAAAATCGTGGGCGCTTCAGCGATATCATTTTTGACGAATACCCCCTGCTTTCCGCCCTCCGTCGGCGTGGCAAGGTGGAAATCGAAGACGGAGGCAAAGAGTTCCAGGAAGACGTGATGTATGCCAAGAACAGCGGCACGTGGTTCTCCGGTTACGATTCGGTGAATCAGGCGGCTGTCAGCGGCATCACGGCGGCCTTTTTCCCGCCACGATACTTCTCTGTTCCCGTCACCATTTCGATGACGGAAGAAGTAGAGTCCGACGCCGTGGGCTCCAAGAAGCTCCTCGCCGCCAAGCAGGAGCAGTCCATGCTCACCGTAAGGGACACCATCTCTGCCAGCATGTTCGGATCTGCGGGCTCCAAGGAGATGCTGGGACTTCAGGACATCGTCGCCGACAATCCCACGTCGGGCACGGTGGGCGGCATCAACCGCGCCAACGTCACCGGATGGCGTAATCAGTATGATACCACAGCCACGACGTTCCTGAATATGTTAAGCAGCAACGTCTTCAGTGGCTGGGACCTGGTCACGCAGGTTTACAACAACTGCTCCAGCGGAGGCGACCAGCCCGACATTATCGTCTCCCCCCTCGACATTCAGAGCGACATTGAGTCGTCGCGGATGTCTGTGGGGTATACCAACCTTGTTGACGGCTCCTCGAAGTCGAACCAACTGGGAGAACCTGGCGACCCGAAATTCAAGAAGGCCGTCTGCTTCAGCGACCGCGACGTAGCGGCCGACCACATGTACCTGCTCAACACAAAGTGGCTGAAGCTGAAGGTCATGAGGCGACTGAACTTCGCCAAGACTCCGTTCCAGCAGAACACTTTCCAGCACGCGAAGGTCGGACATGTGGTCTTCGGTGGACAGATGACGACCTCCAACCCTCGTCGCCTCGGTGTTATCACGGCGATGACCTAATCCGGTAGGCGACAATCTACCACTGGAGGAATGATGGCTCGAATTATTACAGAAGCGGTTGATAAAACCTATACTTCCACATCGTACCTGAAGATCGGGGCCCTCGGCGACCTTGCAGAAGACAGCGCCGGGAACATCTACGAGCTTGTCCTGCTTGTGGACCTCGATGGCGAGGCGGGGGACATCGTATATCCCGCCTCTACGGACGGAACGTCTGTCTCCACGGACTACACGGGAGGCTCCAGTCTTGCGGCAAAAGGCAAAGGTTTTCTTGCTGCCGCAGTAGACATCTCCGAAGCCCCCTACTGCTGGATTCAGCGCACCGGCATTGTGTCAGCACGCAGTGACGGCTCCGTGGCGGCAGGAGAGGCAGTCATCGGACATTCTGTTGACGGGGAAGTCGACACGATGGATGATGGCGAAGAAGAGCTTGTGGTCGGATTCGCCTTGGCGGCAGACAGCGGCAGTCCCGTGCGCTGCGCCATCCAGATTTCCGGATGTATCTAATGTCGTAGCCGCGGAGATACCGCTGCGATATTTTAATATCTGTTCCTACCCCCGAAAGGGAGGGAACTGTTGTGGGGGGGAGAGGTATTGCACTGCTCCCGACCTCTCCCCTCCACAAAAACCAGGGAGTGCAAAGATGAGTGACACAAGAGAAGAGAAACGCGTCGGACGCCGCACGGACGCCGAAATCAAAGCCGAAGGGAAGGCCGAAGCGGAGGCAGAAATCGAACATCGCATGGAAGCCTTCGAGAAGCGGATGGAAAAGAAGATGGCGGCGCAGCAGCAGAACCACGATGCCCATCTCGCCACCGTCACGGCAGCGGCGAAGACGCAGGGGGCCATCCCCACACTGAAGCAGACGAACATAAACACCGGAAATGACATCGTCAGGGGCGTGGCTCACGCCACGGGAGGAGCCTCCCACGAAGATGTAGAAGACGAAAACGGGAACATGGTGCCGTGGACACCGGAGTGCCCCGACTGGGTATACTCCAACTACGGCGGCTTGGGAGGGCCAGAGTATATGGGCACCGAGGAGTACGGACGTCCGCTCACGCAGGACGGCCACCTCGCCGAATACCTCTACAAGCAGGCGTACCTCAATGACATCCGCATGACGCAGGAGATGCTGCCCGAGGCAATGGAAGCCTTCAAGGATCGCGGTGATGTGCCACGCCTGACGGCCCCACAGGCAGATAACGCTTCCCTGGCGGCAGCAGCCGTATTGTGAGCGAAGAACTTGACAGGCACCAGCAGGACCGCACCTACCTCTCAAGGTACGGGGACCGTGAGGTGCAGGGGAATGTGGACGCTGACGCCTACACGGGCGACGGCACCTTCTTGGCGTTTACGTCCATCAACATTCAGGAGCGCAGCAGCACACCCCCAAACCCACCCGAAGGGTGGATGGTGCTGTGGCTCTCCGATGGCACGGGGGCCGGGGATGATGGAGATACCATGATTACGACCACGGCGGGGGGAGCCACCAAAACCATCGCCATTCGCGACTTCTCGGCAGGGTAGCCATGACACTTGCAAAATCTCTGGAACTCATCCTTGCCCGCGTGGGCCTGAATACGACAGCCACACCCTTCAAGGACCGCGCCCGTGACTACTGGAATGAGGGAGCCAAAGTGCTCTCAGGGGAGCGCCAGTGGCAGTGGCTCTTCAAGCAGTCTACGCTGACGCTGGCGGCGGGCACCCGCAATTACTCCCTCGCCTCTGACGTGTCGCGGCCACTCTCCTTCAGGCACACCACCGACGACGCCATCATGGACATCATCGACGTCCAGGAGGCCGATAGGGCCGATCCCGACAGTGACGAGAGCGGGTCGGCGCGGGCTGTATACATCACTGGCAGGGATTCCACGACGGGATACTGGAATGTGGACCTTGTGCCCACGCCGGACACCGCCTCGGAGACGGTGACATACCGATATTTCGCTGTGATTGCCGACAAGACGTCCTCCAATGACGCCGCGGATCTCCTGACGACGCTTCCCGAAGATGGGCAGTGGGCACTCATCGACTATGCCACGGGCAGGTACAAGGGCGAACTGGGAGACTCTCGGGGGGAGCAGGAGGAGATGGACGCCTACCGCATCAAGGTTGACGCCATGAAGAAGGTGGATGGGGAGACGGACGGCAACGAGTCCTTCAGGCTGCCGCGCCGCGATGCTGGATTCCCACATGTCATTCTCGACGTAAGAGGGACGATTAGCTAATGCCTATTCCTGGAAGTCCGCACACCTACGGACCCTGGAACTTCGGAGTAAACTACTCCGTCCCTCCGGACGAACTGAATCAGCAGGAAATGTCGGGGGGGCAGGATGTGCGAATCGGAAAGGGCGGCGAGGGGATGTCGCGCAAGGGCACAACGCCCTATAACGGCACAGCCATCAGCGGCGGCGCTGCCTATACGGCCTGTGGGCAGCACGACTTCAATGCCTCTACGTCGCGGGAATTTGCGGTGAATGGCGGCAAGTTCTACGAAGGGGCATCGGGGACGTGGACGGACAGAAGCTCCACAATGACTATCACGGCAGGCGACGACAATACCTTCAGCCACGTAGACGCCAATGGCACCCGCGTTCTGACGAATGGCGTCAGTGGCAACAACATTATGAAGTGGACGGCAGCGGGAGGCAATGCCGCAGCCCTGGATGTAGACTCGCGCTTCACGTGGGCCAAGTGGACGGAGTTCTTCGACAACAGGCTGTGGATGGCTAACACCTCCACGGGCACCGACGAAATCTGGCACAGCGACATCGCAGACATTGAGACGTGGGGCGCGACATCCTTCTTCCAGATTGGGGAAATCATCACGGGAGTGAAGGCCATTGGTGACATCCTTGCCGTCCACAGCGAGAGGGCCATTACGGGGCTCATGCCGACAGGCAATGCCGTGACTCCCTACCGCAAGAAGAAGAGGGGCAATGCCGGTACCATCTCCGGTAGGTCTGTCGTCACGGTGCAGGTTCCCGCCAAGGGAGAACTCCAGGTCTACGTCCGCAAGGACGGCATCTACGCCTTCAATGGCGTGGACAGCCTCAAGATTTCTGGGCGTCTCGACGGCGATGGCTTCTGGGGTCTCGTAGACAAGACGCGCCTCAAGCAGTCCTTTGCAGAACACTACGAGGCCGAAAACGAGGTGTGGTTCTACCTTCCCGTGGCAGCGTCTGTAGGCGCCAGCCAGACCACCATGAACAGAATCCTGGTATACGACTACCTCCGGAATATCTTCTACCCCCCATGGACGGCGGGGCTTAATGAAGAGTATACGTGCTCAGGCATTGTGGACCGCGTCATATACTCCGGGGACGCCAACGACGGGTTCCTCTACAAGCACGAAGAGGGCCTGAACGACACGAACGGCACGTCCACTACGGCGATAGACTCCAGCTTCCTCACTGCCTCAAGCCCCCCCCAGGGCCCCGAGGTGACGCTGCGGTGGCTCTATGCCCGACACAGCTTTGACATTGAGGGCGATTACACCGTCACGGCGTCGTTTCTCAGTCCCAACATCCCTGGAGACTCCTCGACATTCAACCAAGGCGGGGGCTTCGCCAGCATAGGAGCCTTTGAAATTGGAGAAGACAAGATTGCCCCCGATACGATGGTAGCGAACCAGGATACGGACCTCAACGGGTACGACCCTACATTGCAATTTCAGTTCCGAAATCGCACGGAATCAGAGTCAATGAGCATTCGCAGTACCACCGCCATCTACAAGCCCATCGGTCGCGTGCGTAAGCATTAGGAGTAATAAATGTCAAATGTGGTAAAACACCCAGACGGCTCCGTTTGGAAGGACGGAGTGATGATCCAGGGGCCCACGGGGGTTACGGGCACGAACATAGGACCCCACGGCCCCACAGGTGTCCCTGACGGATTTAGGCGTCTGCCCGATGGGACACTGGTGCCCAAAGGTGGTGCCGCAGACCTTGGTAGCAACACCTTTGGCACTCCAGCGACTCGGCCCACCGTCAGGACTCGGCCCACCGTCAAACACACAGATACATGGGCGGATGTTACTACGGAGTCGCCCCAGGGCGCGCAGGACGCCGCCAAGGCGTATAGTGATGCTTATGATGCGGGGATTGCGGCGGGAATGACGGATAAAGAGGCCAGAGATCAAGGCTTTGCCGCTGTGACTTCTCGGAACTGGGAGACTGGGGAAGTATATGGTCAGCCGCCACCAGGAGACGGATCTACCCCTCCACCACCACCACCGGGAGATGGCTCTGAGCCGCCGCCGCCGCCAGGAAGTGGCTTGGCAACACCGGAAGACGTACAAAGGCACTTCAGCCTGAGTCCACAGCAGTACCACAAAAGAGGAAATGCCCAAGCCTGGAACAGAAAGTACGAACGCGAAACGGGCAGGGGCGTTGATTGGACCCATGACTACTCGCAGCAATGGCTCGACTCCCAAGATACGGGTGAGCCAGAACGCGATGCCAACGGCAATTTGATTCTTGAGGTGCGGACGACGGTAGAGGGTGGCAACAAGATCGTGGAGAAAATAGACACCAACGGCACGGTCGTGAGTAGGACTGTGACTCCCTACACCGTAAACCAAATGAACGACGGGGAGATAGACACCAGTGACGCCGTTGACGGCGCTGTCGATGGTGCCCCCGGTGCCCTCTCCAAGATTGCCCCCGGAGGCGGGGATGTAGACATCGCACAGGTCTCCATCGCCATCGGAAACCTTCGGCGCACCAGTTCTGACGCCCAGATACGCGCCGTGCTTAGGGATCACGGTCTCACGGAAGATCAGATAAACCAAGGCTTCCTGGTGGCGTCGGGTGCCAATATCGAAGACGTGCTGCCCCCGGATACGACTCCCCCCCCAGACCCCGACCTCCAAGGTATGGAGGATAGCGGAGACCTGATGGCAGACCTCGAAGGGCTGCTGAGAGGCCGGATCAACACCACGGGCTTGGATGACATTGGGAAGCGCGACCTTGCAGACTTCGATGAAGCCCAGCGTCTCGGGAGAAGGCAGACGATAGAGGAGCTGAACAGGCTGGGCCTCGTAGACCTGGGCCGGGGCGCGGGGGCTTCTGCCGACGTCTTGGGGGCCTTCGATGAAGGCACGGCACGGGGACGCCTCGACATCAGCGCACAGGCGCAGGAACGTCGCGATGCAATCATTGACGACCTCTTCAAACTGGATGCTCAGGGGACGTCGAAACTCGAGTCTGAAGTGCGCCTGAAGATGTTGCAGGACAGCATTGATTCTCGGGACCAAGAGGCGCTGTTTAACGCCGTGGTAGACATCCTCGGCCCGAATGGACTCGGGATTCTCGATGACGTTGGGGGATCGGTGGTGGAAGGCGTCGGCACGATCTTCGGTGGCGATGACGACGAGGGGTTGGTACAGCAGGTGATTCGGGCCGTGAATCCCGATGGCTCACTGGACATCAAAGACGAGGGGATAAAATTTCTCCTTGATCAAGGCTATACGAAAGAAGAGGTGATAGGCCAACTGACGCAGCATATTCTAAGCAACCGCGCCCTGGGTCTTCTCGCAGATGGCTCACTGAACTTGGCAGACGATGGGGTTAAATTTCTCCTTGGGCAAGGCTATACGCAAAAAGAAATCGCCGCGCAAATAGGCGCGTCTGTAGGTGGTTCGGGCGCCCTCCTCAGCTCGGCCGTAATCCCTATAGTTGGCTGGGCAGGTCTCGCCGCCCTCTCTCTGTGGGCAGGGCACACCATGCTCACAAGCAGCAGCACCGTAACCTACAAGGGGAAACAGTACAGCCTTGACGACCCGGGCGAGATGAAAAGGTATAGCGACGCCTTCCTCGCTGATCACCCCACCTCTATAAGACTCTACACCAAACCGGGGAATATCAACCACTTCCAGAGATATCCGAATGAAATCTCCACGGAAGACCTCACCACGCTGTTCTCAAGTCTGAGCCGAAAACTTACGGCCATGGACGCCCATCAGTTCGGCAACGGCGACTGGGGGCAGGACTTCGTCATGGTCATGGGTGAACTGCAAAGGCGGGGCGTGGACCCGAACCAGATACGGCAGGCAGCGATTCAGGACAGCCCCGCCTCTCCTGAGTGGCACCAGGGCCAGATGGAGACCATGTTGCGGGCCGTTGAAAGCAGGGGGATAAACTAATGGCTTTCGGACTGAACCTGTCAACACTTGCAAACCTCGGACGTGCAACGTCACGGGGTATAGAGCAAAACACCGCGCACAACAGGCGCACGGCAAACCAGCGACTCGCCAAGGCCGCCCTGAGTGCCTCCTCCAACCCGGACCCGGAGGCGGGGTCACGGCAGTTGGCAGAGGCTCTGTTAAATGCCGGTGACGCCGACGTCGAGCTTATCAACCACCTCCAGAATACACAGATACAACTCAGGGGGCTTGCGCGTCAGGCTGTCAGAGACGAGCGCGAAGAGATGCGCTTCAATCAAGAGCAGGACGACAGGAGAAAACGCGAGGAGTACCTGGAGCAGCGGCAGCGGCAGGTGCTCCTAAGTGAAAAGCCTACGGGCGAAGACTTCTTCGAGATGGTGCGAACAACGGGCGCTGACGTGGCGGCGGGAATCGACCCCCAGAAGGCACGGTTTGAACGTGACAAGCGGGAGCGGGAGGCCCGCCAGGCTGGCAGGCGCGATTTTGGTGTGGTGCTACAGGAAGTGATGCGGCAGATAAGCAGCGACGCCTCACGCGCTGGTTATAGAATACCGGTCGATGAGGTTAAGGCTCGGGCCTTGTTTAACTTGCTTGCCCAGGGAGGCGACCAGGCATTCTTCAATGTGCCAGAGTGGGTCGATTGGAAGGCCATACTGGAGACAAAAACGATCCAGGAGGCCGTAGACCGGGTCCTGGCAGACATAAAGAAACATGGAAAGGAACGAGCAGCCAAAATACTTAACGAGTCTACGGAGCTCACGGAAGATCAGAAAAAGATAATCATAAAGAGTGTGCCTGAGCTCGAGCCCAGCGAGGCGGCTCCACTGAAGATTGGACGACGACAATGGCCGACGATAATGGATATGATGCGGGATATGATCGTATACCCCGCAGGGCCCAAAGAGTTTACGCCCCCCCCGTCTCCCTATGTGGGCGGGTGGCACCACTCCGGTCGCATATTAACAGGAAACCCTTAGACGCCCCCGCACAACAAGGCCAAGGTGCTGGGGGCTTAGAGCAGGCGGAATTTATGGGTGGTGTAACAGATATTACTGCGGCAAAGATCAGGGCTGGAGAACGTCCGCCGCTGACGCTTCAGGATCGTAATGTGCCCCCTCCAACATACCTAAGCCTAAACGATGACGGGACTTCCTTCCCCATCCAGCAGCCCCTCGACTTGGACCTGTCTTCTCTGGAAGGCTTCTCCTTGAATCCTGTTAATATGCGACCGGACCCGTTGCGCCCAAGATTGCCACGGGAGACACAGGGCAGCAACATACCCGATGAAACAAGGCTTACGCCTGTTAATATGCGACCGGACCCGTTGCGCCCCGTCGTGCCGCAAGAGTGGCACGACGACCCGGACTATCCTGAAATTTTGAAGGTAGACCCAGTCTCCATTCAGCCAGACCTTTTGCGTCCGGCAGAGCCGATAGTCGTAGATCCCACAAATACCCCAGACGCCATAACGGTTACCGAAGAAGAAATTCTTCCCAACGCTCCCGTTCCCCGTGTTGAGATGGTTCCCGATTCAGGACCAGACAATCGCCCGACAACTGACGGAAACCACATCTTCATTGACCCGAACACCAACAAGGGGGTCGTCAAGAATGGAGAAAATATCCTTCTGGAGTTCGAGGTTGCGTCAGGAGACACGTCGGGGGCACGCCACGGCGGCAAGAAATACTTTACGCCTGTCGGGAACTTCCGGGTTGACGAGAAGTTCCCGAACATCTACTCGAAGAAGCCCCACCTGGAGCCTTTGCCGGGGTTTTCTATAGACGCCCCCATGCCAGGGCCGGGGTACCCTGACTTTCGAGCAGCCTTTCACGGTTCTATGGGTGGCGAGAGCGCCATCCCGGGCCGCGTGACGCATGGCTGTCTCCGCAGTGCGGACAATAACATCAGGCAGCTCTACAGTATAGTAGCGGTGGGCACCCCGGTGACTATAGAACATTACAGGGACCGAGATACCGGGAGGATGATCCCAACGGAGCGGCGGCGTCTCGGGTTGCCTGAATACAACCGCCGCGACCTCATTGTAACGCCCAAGGGTCGATGGACCCGAGGCCATATAAAGAGAAAATAGATGGCAAACCCCTATGACGAGATAGTCGCAAGAAATAACCAGCTATCCATAAGCCGGTATCCCTTCGATTCACCCAAGGTGAATGTGGGGCAAGCGCGTGCTGATCGTGGGGCGAGGACAGAGATTCGGCGCGGCGAGAGCAGGCTCCAGCATCGCGGGGACCTCGACCTGTTGGAGACGGAACTGGATCGAGACAGGTCTGGGCCGTTTGAAACGGCGACAAGCACCATCTTTGACTTCCTGAACCGCCCCGCAAGTGCAGTGTCGGGAGCAGCCCTGGAACTTCAGCGCAGTGGTGACCTCGGGGCCGCGATAGAAGAGGGCGGTCGCCAGTTTATCAAGAGCGATGAGCGGCGGTTCAGGGATACACCAACCTTCAGCCAAGTTCTGGCAGGGGGGCAGGATGAAGAGGCCACGGCCGCCCAGGCTGCGGCAGGCTTTGTCCTTGACATGGTCACCGATCCCTTGAACCTGGTGGGGGGATTCATCGGCAAGGCGGGACTGCGGGGCCTCTCCCAAGTGGGCGCTCTCGCAGGCAAGACAAGGTTAGGAAAGGCCGCTGGGAGAGCCGTCGTCCCCGACTTTGAACTTCGGGGGTTGGCACGCAGGGGTGACGCGTTTAATCGTGATGTCGGTGAGGGTGCCTTTAACACCGAAGCTCTCGACAAGTTCATCGCCGAGCGGACGGGAATACGGAACCTGGCTGACGCCGAAACTCGGGAGTTTGCCGAGGCCATCGCCGAACTTGAGAAGGGCCTCTCAGGAGACCAGTTGCACGCCCTGGGGCTTCTGTCAGACAGCCCCTCGGCTCTGCGTGCTGCGATAGAGCATAGGCTTCAGGGACTGCGCCCCGAAGACAAAGAGCTGATTCTCCAGAAGAGCGAGGCGTTCCTGAAGTTCTTCCGTAAGGAGGGAGAGGGCGACGTCGCGGAAGGCCTCCTGCATAACGACTCGCTTATAAGCCTCTACGTTCCGATTCGGAGCAAGGCAGGCGAGGTCGTGCAGCCACAGATAGCACGGAACCTGTCACCTCGGGACCTGACGCGTGGAGCACAGCCCTTCCAGAAGAAGCGGAAGTTCGATACGGTAGAAGAGGCCTATGAGCACGCGACAATGGATGTGGAGACAGACATCGCCAGGCTTGCCAAGATTCGGTCGCTGGAGTCCGTGCGGGCGCGTTCGACGAAGCGCCTCAAGGACGTGGTCTTTGATCCCGAGAACGGCATATCCTTCAAGGTCGAGGATGCGGGTCTGCTCAAGAGCATCAAGGAGTGGAAGGCTGGCATCGGCAATACCACCCCCGAAATGAAAGCAATGCTGGATAAGGGCTATGACTTCACGGAAATCGTGAAGGGTGACGGCGTCTTCTTTGCTCTGCCCAAGCCTATTGCTGACGACCTCGCGGCCGCCAACAGGCTGTGGACCAACAGCGAAGAGTTAAATTCCATGTTCGAGGGGTTCCGCAAGTGGCAATCGGTGTGGAAGGGAATGGCCGTCTTCAGCCCCGGCTTCCACGCCCGGAACATGTACGGAAACTGGTTCAACAACTGGCTTGCAGGCGTCAATGACCCCCGTGACTACGCAGAAGCCTTTGCCCAGCAGACAGCCAAGTCGGGGAAGTATTACGACTTAGCCCTTAAGAATGGCATCCTCCAGGGCGGGCAAATAACCGCAGAACTCGGCGAGTTTGCTGGCATCGAAAAGATTCCCAGCCTTGCGGGAAAGATTATAAACTCAAGACCCATGAGGGCCAACAGGGCCGCGGGGGCGTTCATAGAGAACAACGCTAAGTTGGCGCATTTCATCAATAAAATGAAAAAGGGGATGAGTGAAGAAGAGGCCCGCGCATCCGTGAACAAGTACTTGTTCGACTACACTGCTCTTACACCGTTTGAGCGGGATGTGATGAGGACCATCATCCCCTTCTACTCATGGATGCGCTTCAACATCCCCCTCCAAGTAGAAGCCATGATTGCGAACCCGCAAAAATATGGGCGCATCGCAAAACTTATCAACAACCTTGAGCAGATGTCTGCTGACCAGCGCGACCTGACGACGCCAGACTATTTCGAGGAACTACACGCCATTCGGACGCCCAAGGCGATAGGCGAAGGCTTCGCGCACCTCAACGGGCAGCCTGTCCAGCCGACATTCTTCAACCCCAACCTTCCATTCCAGGACTTGAACAGGTTCAATATCAGGGATATTGCGTCAAGCATCAGTCCTCTCCCAAAATTGTTCTTTGAGAGCATCCCGAAGCGGGGGTATTCGGTGTTTCTCGACAGGCCCCTCGAAAAGTTCGAGGGTGAGCCCGATGAGGTGACAGGGCTGCGGCGCAAGTTCCAAAATGCAATGGACACGGCGCTGCCGACTGTGGGCAAGGCGCGTCGGTTGGCAAGAGAGTCTGAGCGCGGTTTCTTGTGGCAGCAACTGTTTACAGAGCTTGGTGGCCTTAAATTCATGGGCGTAGACGAAGGGCGCGTTCAACGGGGCAGCCTGTATGACAGGAGAAATGCCGTTCGCCGTGCTCTTGACGCAAGCGATAGGAGGCAATAAGTGGCGGTCTGGAACCAAAACTACACATTCGTCGCGGGGCAAGTCCCCACGGCAGCAAACTGGAATGCAAACCCGTCGTCTCTGAGTACGCTCCTGTCAGGGCAGGTGGACCGTGACAATGTAGACAGCACCTCGGCAGACGGCATTGGCGTGCTGAACGTCAATCAGACGTGGACCGGAAATCAGACACATACGGGCACCACGCAGTTGTCGAATACTCTGAAGGTGGGGGTAAACGACACGGGCTATGACGTCCAATTCTTCGGTGCCACTTCCGGGGCATATATGTTGTGGGATGAAAGCACCGACGACCTCGTCCTGGCTGGTGCCGCACAGCTGTACCTCTACGATGCCGGGGGCGGTGAACATCTGTCGTCTGACGGTACGGACATGACGATAAACTCTGGCAGGAACATAAATCTGACGTGTGCCAGTGGCGATGTCGTGATTCCCGCCAACATAGGGTTGACGTTTGGCACCGGAGAGAAGATCGAAGGAGATTCCACAGATCTTACGGTCACGTCTGGCGGGGCCATAAACCTTACGGCGACTACGGATGTTGTCGTCCCTGCAAACGTCGGCGTAACATTTGGAACCGGCGAGAAGATAGAGGGCGATTCCACTGACCTTACGGTGACCTCTGGCGGGGCTATAAATCTGAGTGCGACCACGGATGTTGTCGTTCCTGCAAATGTCGGCGTGACATTTGGGACGGGCGAAAAGATAGAAGGCGATTCGACAGATCTTACGGTGACATCTGGCGGTGCGATAAATCTGACGGCGACTACGGACGTTGTCGTTCCTGCGAACGTGGGAATCACCTTTGGCACGGGCGAGAAGATTGAAGGAGACAGCACTGATCTCACGGTCACGTCAGGAGCCGACATCAACCTGACCGCCACAGGCGACGTGAACATACCAGCCGATGTAGGCGTGACCTTCGGGAATGATGCCGAGAAGATCGAAGGGGACGGCACTGACCTGACGATTTCCGGGAACAATATCAAACTGACAGCGACGGCAGATGTTCTTGCGACGGGAGACGTAGTCCTTTCTAACGCGGCAGGTCCGCAGCTTGCGGACGAAGCTGCCACGGCCACGAACCCCACGCTGATACCGAACAAGGCAGAGGTTGATACGGGCATTGGGTGGGCCGCTGCCGACACTCCGACGATCATTACGGGTGGCACTGAGCGGATGCGGATTGATTCTGCGGGACGCGTCACAAAGCCTACAAACGTGTCCTTCTCGCTGACGATGGCGTCCACTGCGCCGTCGAACGTCACGGGTGACGGAACTGCCTATACGGTCGTGTGGAACACGGAAGTTTACGACACGGGGAGTAATTGCAGCAGCGGAGTTTTCACGGCTCCGGTTGCCGGGAGGTATCTGCTGTCGGCAAACTGTCAGGTGTATGGGTGGTCAGGATCGAACCCCGACGACTTCTCAATCACCATAGCTACAAGCAACCGGAACTATAACGGATACACTCTGGGCGATGTTTCGGCGAGTGCGACCAACGCAGGACACTGCATCAGTGTAGTAGCAGACATGGATGCCAGCGATACGGCCCACGTTATTCTTTACTCTGGCGGCGGGTCAAAAACACTGTCAATGAATTACACCGCGGTGGCAAATTGGTTCCAAGGCTACCTGCTGGGATAAGCTAAGGGGGGACATGGTGACAATCACGGTAGAAATTTCTGACGTCGATGCTCTCGCACTGAAGAACGACATAGTTGACATAGATGACTGGGTGCAGGGTGCTGTGGCTGGAAAGATTAGCAGTTGTAAAAAAAGAATGATTCAGGCGGGAACCGCCGGGATGGTCGCAGATCCAGATTACACTGATGCCATCCCGTCCGATGAGGATGACTTAGTGAAGCTTGTTGCGTCAAGAACAAAGGACCGTGCCGCGCGCGACGCTGAAGGGCGATAGCGTATGGGGGATGTGTATATGACCTTGGAAGATCTGGAACAACAGGCGGCAGAGATACAGACACAGTTGAACGAGCTGGGCATGGACTTGCTCCGCAAGAACGCGCAGGGCGTCAAGCTCCTCACTCAACAGGAGTTGATATCCATTAGGATAAAGGACGGGGACTACGATTTTGAAATCCCCGAGCTTGAAGATGCCCCGATTGGCGATAAAGTCATCGACAACGACGCATAACGGAGGGCCTGACAATGGAATGGATCACAGGGAACTGGGAATACGTATTGGCCGCATTCTACGTGGCGGAGAAAATCGTGAAGCTTACGCCGACGGACAAAGACGACATTTTGTTTGATATGATCTTCGATGTTGTTGGGAAGCTTGCGGGAAAAAAGCGTCCGGCTGGCGGCGGTTCGTAGGGATAGCATCTACGGCCCTCCCGATTCCCTCACCGGTAAAACTGGTGGGGAAGGGAATCGCAAAACTGTTGCGAAGGTAGCCTATGCCGAACTTTAATTTCGACCGAGATGTCCCCTACGAGCGATGGGCCACATCCAAACTTGCCGAGACCATCCGCGATAGAGATGCTGAAATCAAACGGCTCGAACTGCTTCTGGACGACCAGGTCGGGAAGCATGTCAATGCGAGGCGCGACCTCAAGCGCCACCAGACGATAGTCGTTCGCAAGAAGCCGAAAGGAAAGGTTGACAAGGTCGGGCGCAAGAGGATACGCGAAATGATGTGGCATACCCTGGGGTCTAATCTGATCAGCTCCGGGATGTGGGTGCCGGCGGCCATTGCAGCCGGGGAGTTCACGCCGTTCCTCCTCTTGAGCAACCTTACCAACGCGATCCTCCAGCCTATTCAGATGTACATCCAGAAGCGCCAAGAGGTGCATTGATGGCGCCTATTGCGCTACTCGTCATCACCCTGCTCGGTGCGGGATGGTGTCTGGTTGTGCTGGCTTTTCGGCTTGCGGAGAAGTGGGACGAGGAATACTAACCAGTCAGAGCGACTGCTTTGACGACCTGGAGATATGCCCTGATGCACGTTGAAGTTCTCAGATATAAGACGACGCGCTCCAGCACCCTCGGAATCATGCTCATCAACGGGCGGATGGAGTGCTACACGTGTGAGGATACGCGGAACTTCGAGAAGGTGGCAGGAGAAACCCGCATCCCTGCGGGCACCTACGAGGTGAAGCTACGCAACGAGGGTGGAATGACGAAGAGGTACGGGGACAAATACCCCACCATCCACCGCGGCATGTTGTGGTTGCAGGGCGTTCCTGGATTCTCCTGGGTATACATTCACGTGGGGAATACTGCCTCTGCCAGCGAGGGGTGCATACTTGTGGGTGACGATCCGAACTCTGCCGTAGAGGAAGATGCCTTCGTGGGCTCCAGCGGCAATGCCTACAAGCGCATCTACCCTGCCCTCGCTGATGCGATTGAGTCTGGTGAGGGCGTCCAGGTGTCAGTCAGAGACATCGCCTGAAGGGTCCTGTGGGCCGTTCTGGTGGACGATCTTTTCACCCGGACCCAGAGGCCCACGACGACTCGTCGTCCACGTAGCGTCCCCCAGGCCGCCTCCTTTTGGTGATAGCGGGAAGGGAATGCATACCTTCCCTTCAGGCCCCACCAGCCACGCAGTGTTTGGCAGGGGGGCCCCATGACGGTCGCATCTCCAGCAAATCGCCCTGATTTTCCTTCCCATCCCCGGCCTCCAGAAAATTTTACCAATTTCCAGATTCACTCTACCAAGTAATACCACTTACACATCCTTCTCCATGTCGTTCCACCGCGCCTCGCGGGAACCGATCCACCACAATACCCACTTCGCCACAATCGTCACCACCACCATCGTCCCTGCTGCCCATTTCCAAGCCATGTGACGTGCCCCCAGCTCTGGCCTAAAGAATATGTTGGTGGTGGATAGACTTCAGATTGTTCCTGGCCTATCTATCCACCACCCCGAGTTGCGAATATGCATCAAATGAGAATCTGGTTCTGATGAATATTCGTAAACGCCTTCCGTGCAGTGATTCTGCGATACTGCGTTTCTAACGGCATCCCTTTACGTCACCCCCAGGATTTGCCAAATGCCGCGCGGGCACTGAGGATCGTGATGGGCTCTACGTAATTCCGTCCCACCCTGGGCAAGTTCGGAGAGAGGTTAAAGGCCAGCGGGGGCGCCCCCACCGGCCCGTAACGTGGCATCGCGGGCCGCTAAACCCGCCGCGCCGATCTTTGGTTCATCAGCGTGTGCCACGCCTCGCGGCCGCCTCTTCCGTGGCTGTCTCCCCCAACAGCACACGGTATGGCAGTGCCGCTATACCCTATCCTATTCATCCTTGATAATTTGCAGTGTTCGTGGACTTCTCTCCTGAATTAGCTTCGCCGTCAGCCACGCCTCGTAGGCTTTGAACGTCTCCACCACCAGAAGCCTGGGGCTCCACTCCCGCGCCATAGATTCGATCACCAGACGGTCGGCAATATCGCTCAAGTCGTTCCGGTACCGGTAAATCCGCTCCTCTGAGGCTTCCGAGGACGTCTCTGACGAAGGAAATGATCCACATCTCCCACTTTCGGTGACGTTCTCTGATGGTGTCAATTTCTGCAAGGGTAGTCTCCAGTTTGGCTACGCGCACTCTCAGGGCTTCGTAGTCAGTACTCAATGCTCACCCCTCGGTTCCGAATGTGGTGGCGTCGGCAGTCATCAGCGGTGAAGTGGGGCGCACGTGCTGGCCGTTTCTTATCGTCATGGTGCGGGTTGTCGTCCTGCCAGTCCAGGATCGTCATGTGGGCCTCTTCGTAGGTGATGCCCCGCACGGTGGCGTAGCTTGTCACGGCCATCTTGAGCAGTCCACGGTCCATTTCGGATCGGGGTATTCCTCCCATTTCAGCCATGTAGCACCTCCTGCATGGGTGTCGGCAGGGGTTGCAGTTGCGTGACATCGTAGGTGCCGGGTACCAGGAAGCCCGTAGGGACTTGCTTCCCACACCCGCACTTGATAGCCAACTGCTTCCCCATCGCCGACCAGTAGAGGTTTCGCTTCGCAAGGTCCATGAGTACGCGATGGCGAGACTTGCAGTTATCACATGTCACGTATCCTTCGTGCTCATCAGCCGCCTTCTCTGTTGCGGGGTCATATTCTTCGAGGATCTTCACGGTGTAGGCGGCACGGTTCCGAATGCGTGGTGAGGTGATGACGTTTGCCGCAGTGTTGACGATCCGCAGGCATGTGTCTTCACCGTGTGTGGCCGCCAGGCCGTCAAGTTTCTTAGTCTCGTAGGGTCGCCAGTTCATGGGGACGGAAAGTTCTTCCTCTATCCGCGCTGCAAGTTTTGAATGATGCGCCTCGAGGGGGGGAGGGGATGGTGGGTCTTCTCTATTCTTATCTTCTCTTATCTTCTCTGGTCTTACTTCTGTCACACTATTTGCGTGACGTTCACGTGAAACCCGCTTCCTTTCTGTGTTTTCGGCCCTTTTCTTGGCTGACTGGCCGTTGTGTCTGCCGAAGTTTGGGATATAGATACCCCCTTTTTCGGCACTCATCCACCCAGCTTTGTCCAGTGCTTCTGCAAACCCTGTCACACCGATGTACCCATTTAGCCACTCATATGTCACACCTTTTGCGTGACCATCGCGTGACTGGGTGTCTGCCCACGACCACAACTTGTGGAGCTTCCCAACCACTGCATCCTCGTCCATTCCCAAGGCAATCGACACTTCAATCACCGCTGGGTCCGTCGCAAGGTCTGTCCGCATCTTTATCCAAGCCATCGTCACCTTCTCCCGCGCCTCCAGAACGCAAAAAAGGCCGCCGTGCAAAGGCGACATGAAAGTTGGAAGTCATGTCACCTGGTTCTTTAGGGGCTCCCGGGGGGGTAGTCGGTAAAAAGAAAACTTTGACTACCCTCCCGGTAAGGTCATTCGCGTTCATTCAAAACCGACAGAAGGGTATTGTACCCCCCTCTCCAGTTTCAGTTGTTCGATTCTGTTGAGCATCTCCTTGGTAATGGGGTCTTTATACCCCCTCTGTGACTTCAGGTAGTTTCGCCGCAGCCACGTCAGGTGAACCTTGCGTTCGTGGAGTTCCCGCTTCTTCTCCCACGCTTTTTTCGGCACCTTCCGGAGGTCTGTGTCCCTGTCGTAGAAGTGGTATTTGCCTGCGAGGAACTTCAGCTCCCCCGTGATGAAGAAGATTTCTTCCTCCATCTCTCCGTAGGTCATTCTTGCTGCCTCCCATTAGTATCTCGGTTGCCGCCTCGATGCCGGGGGGGTAGTTGGTCAAAAGAAAACTTTGACTACCCTCCCGGTGGGGCGTGCTACTTAAAGTGAGTATTCTGCATATTTCTTCTTCTCTCCTACCATCCGCATTTTTATGGGGTGCCCTTTCTGTCGGAGTTCCCCGATGCGTGCTGCCAGCCTGAAGCACCCGAACCTTTCCAGGGCGCCCAGGGACGTGACCCTATCGCCGTTTTTCAGGGCTTGTAGTATCTGATCGGTTTGTGACATCTCGCCTCCCTTTGGTTGCTGCTGTTTTCAAGGCCTTGTTGAGCCAGTTTCCATACATGTTTCGGGTGTGGATTGCGTTATATTTGTCAGACATTCTTTGTTTAAAAGCATCGAAGTCTGCGACCTCTCGTTTCGTCATTCCTTGTACTCCTTCACCTCTACCTCGGTGCGGGGGTTCTCTTTGTCGTAGTAGATATTCACGATCCAGTGGCGCAGGTGGCTGTCGTCTACCCACACCAACCCATTCAAGGCATCTGCAACCAGCTTCACCAGATTATCCCCGTCTACGCGCCTCTTGTCCTTGCGGTAGAAGTCCGCACGGATCTGTATGCGCCCTGATAGCGGCTTGAAGTGCAGGGGCAACTGGAAGCGCACGTGCTTGAAGACGCGCTCTTCTTCCTTCTTGCTTGGGGAGTATACCCTGCCCCTCTGTCCAAATCGCGGCCGCTGCTTAGGAAGGGGCTGTCCTGGTATCGTGAACTTCATATCGCCAGCCCTATTTGTGATGCCCCGACAGCGTTGATGCGCTTCTCTGCGAGGGCGGCGTATTCGGGGTTGAGTTCTATGCCCACCCACTCCCTGTCAAGTTCCTGTGCTACGGCAGCAGTCGTGCCCGATCCAAGGAAGGGGTCCAGCACGGTGCAAGGGACGACCTCGGCGTCACAGGCGCAGGTGGGCTGCCACCCTGTAGTGGTTGCCGTCGAGCCGCCAAGGTGAACACCGTCGCGCTCGTTTATGGCATCCATCCCGTAGCGCATAGCGTGCCCATCGGCCTTGCGCTGTTCCCACGTTCCGCCATCCTTCTCCACAATGCGCCCCCACGGTGCCCCACACTCACTACAGGCCCCCTTCTGGCTCGTCCCGGCCTTGATGCAGCGTCGGGGTATCTCACTTGGAAAAGTTGCGAAGTGGGCTTCAGGGTAAGGCTCGGGGCCCAGTATCCAGTAGTTGCGGAGATTGGCACCTGTAGCACTATTGCCTATTGCTTTGGATCGTTGCCCCCCGTCCTCGAAATCACCGCGCCCCAATTCCGCATTTCCACTACCACGACCAACGGACTTTCGATATTCAGCGGATGATGTAGGGTTGCTGTTGTTGGGCGGTGCTTTCACCGCCTCTGCGTCGTAGTAATACCGCGCCGACTTCGTAAGCAGCCAGATATGCTCCCACGCGCTCGTCGGTCTGTCAGTCACGCTCTCGGGCATACTGCTTTTCTTGCACCACGCGATACGTGACCTTATCCACCAGCCGTCGTCCTGAAGGGCAATCGCCAGCCTCTCAGGGATGAGGCAGAGGTCCTTTTCCTTAAGTCCCTGAGCGAGTTTCTGTGAAGCCACTCCCTCGGGGGCATTGGTTCGTGCCCTATTCGACTCCTCCCGGCTCACGCCATCCAGGCCGTTGTTGTTGCTCCAACCGCCATGCCGTGCGTAGCTATCCCCGATATTAAGCCACAACGTCCCATCATCCCGAAGCACCCGCCTCACACCCCGAAACACCTCGACCATATTCGCCAAGAACTCCTGCGGAGCCTTCTCAAGGCCAAGCTGCCCCTCAACCCCGTAGTCACGCAGACCCCAATATGGCGGGGAGGTTACGCAACACTGGACGCTACCCGCTGGTAGTTCCTGGAGCCTGTCCAGGACATCGCCGACCAGGATCTGGTTGGGATCTTGTCGTTTCATTTATCTTCCTCGGAAAGTCCAGCCAGCGCGATGTAATGGTCTGCGCGGTCCCCGTATAGCAGGTTCAGGGTATCTATCGCTGCCTGGATTTCCATTTCCGCTACCTGCCTGCCGTGGTTCTCGAAGTGGGCGTGACACTGCTGGTCGAGCGGAATCATGCGGTAGTCTGATCGTGTGTAGGGGCCTCGCAGGTTGTGGACGTGGTGCCCCTGTGTCCGTGTCGTCTGCTGGCGTCCCTCGCGTTCGCAGTTCCAGCACGGCAACCCCAACACCAGCTCTCTGTGGTGGGAGTCTCTAACGGCTCTGTTCTTGGGGCTGATGGGCTTCATGTCGGTGGCCCGAAAGGAATGTCCTGGGTGGGGTCATCGTGGTCCCAGCCCCCCTTGCGCTTGTCTATTTCCGTTTTCCACCCGTCGATGGCTTTGGAGTATTCTGCCCGGGTGGGGTTGTTGGATACTCTGGTCATTGTGGCTGCGCGTTCCTCTGGGGTGACGCTTCCAGACTGTAGGAGCTTGTCCAGGAATTGCACCTGCTTGTCGGAGGGCTCTGATGTGGCCGTAGAGCGGTTCTGAGGGGCGTTCTCTTGTCTCGGGGCTACGTCGTGGGTTGTGGCGTCGGCGTCGTTGTCGCCCTCTGTAGGTATGCAGAACGCTTGGAAGCAACAGTACTTGTAGGCGGCAGACATGGCCTTGTTGGAAGACTTGTCTCCGGAGTCCATTGCCTCGCCAACTGTGGTGACGGTGTGCTTCGATCCGTCCTTGGCAGATACGAAGTCAAATTCCACCATCAGTACGGTATAGAAGAGGGTGCCTCCGCGCTGTGTATCGCGCTCCATGACTTCTCGGGATGTGACGCGAGGCAGTATGACGAGCCCGTGCTTCGCCAGCAGGGGGGCCAGGGCCCCATAGACATCATCGATTCCCCTGAAGGCGTATCCTTGCTGCTTGTTCTGTCGGCCCTTGGAGATGCCTATTGTGGACATCTCGCTTTGTACTTCCGCTATTGCCGTGTAAACGTGGTGTTCCATTGCTCCCTCTCTTTAGGTTAAGGCTGGACAGCCGGTGCCGCCCGGGCCCTTCGGGACCGGAGAGGATCATGGCGGGGTTATCTCCGGATCTGTCCAGCAGAAATAATGGAGTATCTCAGAATGCTACGCCCTGCCGTAGTTGGGTTTATTTTTGGACAGGCGGCGGGAGGACGTGAGCGTTCGCCCTGGTCCGCTCTTACCCGATGGTTGGCCTGTCGCGTTATCGCCGGGGGCGGTGGATTTCCCCGTTGCGGCGCGGCATGGCTGTGTGCTTCTCCCCCTGACAGCACAACAGCCCAGTACGCTCACGCCACAAGAATCCTCCCTTGGCCGCTTTCCGTTTCCCCGAACGGTCATCGGCAACCCCCGGCTTTGTTCACGGTCCTTCGGTGGCGCACGTCAGGATGATTCCCAGGGCGATTGCGGCCCAAAAGTAAATGCATTGCCGTCGAGCGTGTCTTTCCGTTCGGTGACGGTACATCCTCTGTTCAGCCATCTCTCGGCCTCCTCTGGGTCGTCAGTGTAGAACGGCGGCATTGTCCTGTTGTCTATCTCGAAGTAGTGGTGTTCTGGCGGGTTCTCTTGGTGCTGTGGCTCTGTAGATTTCCAGGTGTCATAGGTCATGCTGCACCCCGTCCGGATCGTTCGAGTTCCCTGGCAATACCCTCGTCGGCCATTCGTACCTGCTGCCGCTCCCGCCTGATGGAGTCTTGGGTGGATCGGTAGTATAGGTCTATCTCGTCAAGCAGGCGGCGGGAGTCTATGGTGGGTCCTTGGCAGGCGTCAGGGACGAGTTCTTGGAGTATCGACCGCATGTAGGCGTCGGGGACAAGTTCCAGCTTGTACCTTGCTTCGCGCTCCAGCCTTGTCTTTTCCGGTATGGTTTTAGGCATGTTTACCTCCCGTGATGGAACATCGTGGATCTTCATGGCCTTGGGAAGAGAAGAGATTTCCGATTCGCAGGAAAAGATTTCCTTACTGTTCTCGCTCGACCTTTTCCATGAGGGCGCTTCGCACGTATTGGGCGAGGGTATCCTCTCCCCGGGCCTGGTCCACGGCCACCTTTAGCTCTTCGGTGAGGTATACGAAGATCGGGCGCGTGTGGTTTTTCCTGGGCCTTCCCCTGACGTTGCTCATGTCCTGCCCCCCCGAAGGTGGCGGTTTTTGGGCTGGACGTTGACCTCCGTCAAGTGCGAGTCAAATCCCCGCCTTGTGTGGACATCGGAGTCTTCGTATGCGGCTCGTTTGGTTACCATCATCATTAGTCCGGCGTGAAGGACCATGGGGTCATTGTGCCGTGGATGAATCTCGCGCATCATCTACCCCCCCTCGGCCGTTGTTCCCGCTCCATGCGTTCTGCGATGGCTCTTCGGATGTATTTGACCAGCGGGATGTCTCCCCGAGCCTCATCCAGGGCCTCTCTGAATTGACGTGTTACGATTATGTGAATGTCGCTCTTTTCGTCGCTCATGATTCCTCCATGCGGTAGAAGTTCTTTTCCAGTACTGCGCGGGCTTTCACCACTGGCTCCACGGGGATTTCATCGTCGGGCAGTCGATACGGCGAGTCTCCAACAGCGCGACGCAGGTCATCGAGGTAGCCCACGAGGCCCTCCAGGGCCTCCGATAGGCGCTCGTTCTGGCGCTTCGTTCGCTCGTATTCGCCCCACCAGGCGATAAAAAGGTCTATTTTGTCCTTGTCCGTCGGTTCGCGCCTCATCCTATTACCCTCTCGTTTGGTGTGATGGTCGGTCACGTTGTTGGAGGTCGTTCCTCGTCTCCCACAGCTGTCAGATATAGCTATAAGCCGATCCTCGGTGAATTGTGGTGACTCCGTCCGGTGTTCTGCGGGTGGTGATGCGTCCGTATCGATGGTGTAGTGCTTGGTGGTAGGTGTTGCCCGATTCGCTCCTGTATCCGGAGCCGACGA
>VTLG01000694.1_pt1 | contig 36652 bp, 50 predicted proteins | sample 4694571 | NCBI WGS metagenome assembly VTLG01 (sample SAMN12604809, study PRJNA352737) | marine metagenome | biome: ENVO:00000447; feature: ENVO:00000209|ENVO:00000569|ENVO:01000036; material: ENVO:00002151; isolation source: viral sequences binned using virsorter ...
GGGGTTAGGAATGGATAGAGAGAGGGAAGAGGAGAGCGGGAAGGGGTACAGCGATTTGGTACAGCCTGAGCCGGGTTTTGGTTTTGGGGCTCGTGTTCCGTCTTGTCCGGATTGTGGCGCTGGTGTCCTGCTATGGGATGAGGACGACCGGCATTACTGTTAGAGCTTCTAACAATTAGAGAGGCCCGCCACCTTTTGGGGTAGCGGGCCTTTTGTAGTTTTGGGGTTTCGGTTCGGTCTAGCTCAGACGGTCACCTCTCAGACGTGCTCGGGCTATCGCTTCTGCTTGGCGGTACAGGGTGCGCCTCTGTTCGTCTCTGATCGCTTGGCGTGACCAGTAGTAGCGGGCTAGTTCGTGGCATCCTGTAGCGAATAGGACAGCGGGCGAGGCGTGCACGGTAACCAATATGAGAAGCTCCGCGAATTCTGTTAGCCGGCTCATGTCACAAACCAGTACAGCGCGAGGATGCCCGCCAGAATTAGCGCCGCCATTGTCTTAGACAGCGGGCTATCTACCGAACAGTAAAGGGCTACCTGTTCGGCGTCGCTACAAGCTTGCGCAGTAAGAAGATTAAACAGCATAAATGTTTGCCTCTCTTATTTGTTGTAGCTGTTCGATATCGTCCGGGTGCCACGTGTGACCGTTGGCGCGATAATCGTCTTCTAACTCTTCTAGTGTTCCTTCGTGGCCCTCGTAAGAAAGCCAGTAGTGAGAAACCAGCCTTCCAGCTTGGACTAGTGCCACCTCGTAATTCGCATTAGTTAGAAACACATAGCCACTAGACCGATTGAACATCGGAACTACCTCGTCCTCGTCAAAATCGAACGGTAGCCCGCCACGCTCCCAAGCTTGGAGAAGCTCCACGAGAATAGCGCGCTCCCTAGCTCCAAAATGTGCAAGGTCACTAGTCAACGTGTCACGCATTAGGGGCCTCCTCCGGTCGTGTCTGTAAGTGAGCGTTAGCGAGATAATCAAACTTAAGAGGCATAGCGAGACCGTGCCACGCTGTCGTTTTAGTGATTGGCACGTGGAAACGAACAGGGCCGCCTTCGCGCTCGTTCGGTTCTGCCACGAAATAACCTTTATTAGATCCCGCGGCTTTGTCTGCCAACGTGGCGACCTTTCCTAGCGTGGTCATAATCTTGGGAGATAGGACTAGCCCGCGATTCTCTGCCTCTTCTGCCTCCTTCCGGGAGAAGAGAGTCCGATACTTTGGGAAGTCTTCGCCCGCTGTCGCTGTTAGCGGTAGCGCTATCGACTCGCTTTCAAAAGGAATCTGTACGTGAACCCTTTCGTATTCTGGCCGGGTTTGGGAGATCGCATTAGTTCTAAGCTGTATTGGTCCCATTTTTACGAGAGACTTCCCTAAATCCCTTAGACCATTGTGGCGATTGTCCCCACCTACCCAAAAGCGAAGACTAAGCGGAATATCTAATCCGTTAGTTAGCTCATGACTGCACTCGTGGAAAGTGTGCAAGCACACGTGGCTATCTGTACTGGTTAGCGTGAAACCATCTTTATGTGTTTCTAATAGGACACTAGACAAAATTTCTCTAGTGGCGTCCCTCGAAATCGTTAAGGCGTGAGCCTGTAAGGCGTAGGCAAAAGCTTTCGCCTGTTCACTGTCCATAATTAAATCGCGTTGGGGCATCAATTAACCTCCAGCGAAAAGTTAAGGGTGTTTATAACGTCAACTATCTGCTCACGAATGTCCCCGCCTGCCTCTAAATATTCGATGCGCTGTTCAAGGTCAATAATCCGTGACTCTAACTCTTCTATTTCTAGCGCTTGGTTAATGATCTCGTCTTCACGCTCACCAATCATTACCGTTAAGCCTTCTATAGCGTCGGCAGTTTGTAACCATTCGTTTAGCTCATAGGACAACTCTTCTATTAACTCTGAATTGTCGATTTCTATTTGTGTTTGGAAATACATATAGCGACCCTTTCTTATTGGTTGAATGTCGCACCCCTAAAAGTAGCGAATAAACAAGGCTTTGACCAGTACCAATTTTTAGGAAATGTGCACCGCCTGAGTGATCGAACACCTGTTCGACTGGCATTTAAAAATGGGTGGTTACCTAACGGTAATTAGAAAATCGGTCGATGAATAATTATTCACTAAACGAACGTTCAGTAAGCGAACAGACGTTCGCTAAACGAGCGTTCAGTAAACGAAAAAAGTGAAACACCGCTAGGTGTTTCACTATCACGACACCCAATCGCATTGGCGGAGGGCTGCGCGCCCTCCTTTTGCGTAGTCGTTGTGTTAGATGATACAAAATGATACATTCAGTTTGTGAAAGGGGTGTACGCATGAAAACTGCACACTGGTCTACCCGCAACATGGGCGACCCATTAGCAATATCCGATTACATAACTCAACGCATTGAGGACTTGAAGGTTGACCCAGATCGGGGAACTGTCTTCGAGTTCATTGTGTTGCAGAACCTTATAGAAGATGCGATGAACGCAATGGCCGAAGACTTGCATCGTGGCTACCAACCCGAACGGGAATACGGAGGTGAAGGGTGAGCTACTACGAACCACCAGACGATCCGTTCGCTGACATGGACGATGACGAATACGAAGCGATGCTTGAAGCACGAGAAAACGCTGAGTCGATGTACTGGGACACCAAGATTGATGAGGCGCGAGGCAATTAATGACTGAGATACGGAGGGTCAGTATTGCTTTGGGAGCAGGACTTTGGCGATCAATGTTTGCTTTGATTGAAGACGACAAGATTGTTGAGTTAGCTCCTACTGAAGAAGAGTTACGTTTATCTAAAGAAGAACCACGAGGCAACTGAATGGGGTACAAGGGGTCAAAACCAACATGGCTACCTGTATGCGACGGAGTGTGCGACGGATACAAAAAGAACCGTTGCCCAGAATGCGTCAAGGCTTACCGTAAACATTCTGCGGGAGGTCATGCTTCTCGTGGCCCAGCAAACGAAGGAGCTTTTTCGTTGGTGGAAATCGTTAGAGCCAATCCGCATTTGGATTGGTCAGAGAATCAATTAAAGAAAGCGGGAGTGAGATGAGAGAAGAATGGGACCAAGCAACGTGGGACCAATTTGAAATTGACCGGAGCAAAGAATACATGATGCACCGGAGCATTGCGATTACGCCTGAAGTTACACACGTTAAGCGACAACAGTTAGAAGGCATAGAACGATCTGCTGTTCACGCTGGCGAAGAGTGGCGGGCACACGCTTTGGAGATAGCAATTTCGTATTGCGCCAAACACGAATACGTTTTTGTAGACGAGCTATGGGAATGGGGACTGCAAACCGGCGAGTCAGACCGAGCGTTAGGATCTGTCATTCAGTTAGCGGCAAGAAGAAAGTTTATAGAAAAAATCTATGCCCCTGATATTCACCCAGACGCCATCGTTTCACGTCCATCTGTTCGCTCTAATCTGTCACCAAAACCAGTGTGGCGATCATTGTTGTACGGCACATTGTCAGCGGCCATTATCGCCCGCCTAACCGCATGACCCATTTAATTATCTGGCTGCTTGTCGATCTTGCAGGCGTGAACATGACGTACGAACCACACGAGCAGGTAGTCGCCGCTGCATCAGAGTATGACTGGCCTGTGGTGGACAGTTTGGGAGTTGCATGGTGTGAGAGTTTTCACACTGTCACTGCATGGAACCAACGCACAAACGATTTTGGGGCTTGGCAAATAAACAAGCACTATTGGCGAGACAGCGGAGTGTTTACTCGCAGTCAATGGGACCGAAAGTTTACGGCGACAGGTTCTGCGGAAATGGCTTACACCGTGTGGAAAGCAGGGGGATGGCAGCTTTGGGTATGTAATCCGAAGTAACATTATTGATACCAACTTGATACCAAGTTTAATTAGAAAGGAATACCGTGAAAGATTGTTTTAAGTTATCAACACACGGCGGGGGACATTTTTTTGATTCCAACGAAACTGGAGTCATTCATGTCTACGAACCAGAAGACGCAAACATAGTTGTGAGCGTTGAAAGCGGAGCAGCAGCCGGGACACGAGACGACGAATACCGAGTGGTGCTTTGGAACCACAAGAAAGAGGGCGACGAAATGATCGACCCGCACAAAGCGACGTTTACTATTTCGGCAGGCACGTTACATAAACTCGCAAACGAATTAGCAGTACGTTGCTTTGAGGAACCCCTTGAATGCAACGAAGATGCGTACGAGCCGCATGGCTGATACGTCTCGGACGTTAAACGCTTACTTTACTTACCTGAATAAACGCCGAGAAGCTGAGGGGCCGAAACCTACAGCTTTAGGCACGTCAGGCAGAGGATCAATGGCTGGTTCTTGCAGCCGCCAAATCGGCCTACAAATGCTAGACGTACCCGAGTCAGACCCAATCGACTCAAAAACATTGCTTGCTTTTCATATCGGCACAGCGTTGCACGAAATGACGCAAGAAGCGATGGAAGACGTTTACAAAATGAGATCAGAGGCCCCCGTGGACTTACAGCCGCTCGGGTTTCCTATCTCCGGCAACATCGATGGCATTTACACCGACCCTGAAAACCGTGACAAACACATAGTGTGGGAATTGAAATCGAAAACATCTTTTGGTTTCAAACTTGCACGACGTTCTGGCCAACCCGAGAAACACGAGGTAGCGCAAGCCGCCATGTACGCCCTCGGCAAGATAGGGACACAGGGTCACCGCATCGATGTCACAAGCATTCATTTAACGTACCTGTGCAAAGACACTAGCTACGGCAGAGACGCCACCATGATGGGACAAACACTCGAGTGGCTGATCGGATTAGATGAACCGGTACCCGGTCAAGACGGCATGACACCAAGACAGATAGGGCTAGCAGAAGCTAACCGCATCAAAGCTATAGACGCTGAAGTCAACGACGGTTTCGTGCCTGAACGATTCGTACCAGAACACGGGTTAGTCGATAACGTCCCAATGCCTGACTCAAAGCAGCAGCCGTGGCGTTGCCGGTACTGCCGTTACAACTCGCTGTGTGCGACGTTACCTACAGATCAAACACCAATAAAAGAAACAGTTGTTCAACTTATGTTAAATGAAAGGGAAGTTAATGATAGACAAAGATAAGCCATTAGAGATGCACCTCGCAGATGCAATAAACAAGATGGCCCGTGCAATTTTTCAGCTAGGTGCCCAGATGGAATACCTTGCCAATTCGGTCGAGGAGTCGGCTGGTGAACTTAGCAGCGCAATCAATTGTCTTGCGAAAGACATGTACTACAAACAGGAGGGGGATGATGTCTGATCTTCTGAAACTAGCTAAACCGTTTCCGGCGTCAGTCGTGAAACAAAAACCGGGATCATTCGCAGCGGCGTACGTTAGCCACAGCGAAGTATCCCAAAGCCTATTAGGAATACTTGGGCCTCACAGCATCACCGTGAGCCAGATCATCTACAACGGCCCTATAGTTGAAGGTGCCATTGTAGCTTTGACCTGCACAGTAGACGGCAAGGAAGTAACCATAGAAGAAGCCGGAGCTACTGAACGTCGCACAGACAACGCAGGTGAAAGGATGAAAGATTGCGTATCGGACGGCATCAAACGTTGCGCCATGCGACTCGGTTTAGGTCTGCACCTTTGGGCAGGCGACAGCTACTACCTATACAACGCTCTCGAAAAGAAACAAGGAGAAACTAGTGAGCAGTGATATGACGCTAATTGGAAATTTAACTCGTGACCCTGAACTGAGTTACGCAAAGAACGGGGGCATGGCTGTTTGCAAATTCTCTGTTGCCGTAAACAAAGGATCAGAAGAAAAAGGAAACAAGACCAGTCACTTCTTTGACGTAACTTGCTTTCGTGATTTTGCAGAAAACGTAGCTGAACTGCCTAAAGGCACTCGCGTAATGCTTGTCGGCTACATGCAGCAAGACCGCTGGGAAGACAAAGACTCCGGGCAAAACCGTTCCAAGCACGTCTTTATCGCTAACGACGGCGGTCCTTCCGTCCGGTTCAACGCTGTAACGGCTGGCCCTTCTACTCGTCCCACTGACGCAGAAGCAGTGAAGACTGTACAAGCAGCGTTTACAGATGCGGAGGACCACTTCTAATGGCAATTCACAGAGGTCGAGTAGGTGAACGGCTATCTGAACACTTCAACTTGAAGCTCACAGTGAAAGACATTATTTGGGTACGAGAGTTTGCCGAGCAACAAGGCATACCCCAAGCTCAAGTCCTTCGCAACGGCATTAAGCTGCTGCAAGATAAGCACCAGTAACTTATGTGAGAGACTAGGGGCAGGGGAAGGGGCAGCTTCCCCTGCTCTAAGGTTGGAGATATGGAAGAAGAAGAAGACGACAATGTGTTTGTTTCAATTCATTTTGACACGCAAGTAGTTGCAATAGCTTTACCTGAAGATCTACTTCTTCATTTGGACACTTTAATTTTAGAAATGCAGAACAATCCTGAATACCCAGACCATATGAAAGCCACACCGCTTTGGGCAGAACGTTCTAACTACGTGTGTCGTGCGTTGGCATACATGTTTGAGACAGACGACATAGCAAACTATTGGAGAGACGAACCTTGAGTTCAAAAAACAAAGCAAAGGGAACCGCTTTTGAGACAGCAGTCGCTCGTTTCTTGGCGGAAGAAACAGGCGTGTGGGTAGAGCGCAGAGCTTTATCTGGTATTGCCGACAAAGGGGATCTGATTGGGGGAGGCGTTCTTGAGGATTGGTGTCTTGAAGCGAAGAATCATAAGGCGATTGACTTAGCAAGTTTTGTGGATCAAGCGGAAGCTGAAGCTAAGAATGCTGGCTCTAAATGGTTTGCTGCGATTGTGAAACGACGCAATAAGAATGTGAAGGATGCGTACGTTGTGATGCCGTTGTGGATGTGGACGGAACTGATCTCTGATGACTGAAATTGAACTGCACCTTAAAACCCCCACTGTCAGCATGGAAGATGCCACACTAGTAACAGACGCTTTCTGGGGTGAAGCTGACCCAAAACCCATCACCCCCTACAACCAAGTAAGAGGATTAGTGCGGCGATGTTTAGAAGCGAACTACCAAACCGAAGAAATAGTAAACGCTTTACATCACACCGACGCCTATACGTTATCCGCCATCGAGTTCACCCTTCGCTCGGCAAGAAAGAAAACCCGCACCCACCTAGCTGGAACGACGGAACGCATTTTGATGATGCGGGCGCAGCGTGACCGATAGATGGCAAACCCGTGCCGCTTGCAAAGGGATGAACCCAGAACACGTAGAACCCACGCATTGCCAGTTATGTCCAGTGCGCCACGAATGTTTATGGGAAGCGTTAAGCGACGTAGACTGGCACCGACAGCAAAGCTACACCCCGGCCTGCACATGGGGCGGATACTACGCTACAACTAGGCGGGCAATGATGGCCGCTGACGATGTGCGCTTTCGCCCAGAGATCGCATACAACAAATTCTTGGAACAAGAAAGGGAACACAATGGACCACAGAATAAGTTACCGCACGGTAACTCACGTAGTGGAAATCACAGCCGAGGAAATCTTAAAGGCGTCGGGAGCAAAAAAAGGGTTTGAATTGTTCGACCCTCAATGGGGTGGCGAGACACCTTACGTCCAGTGGGTAAACAATCTTGATGGGTTCACTGGCGCAATGATTTCATGGAACGAGCACATCCATGACTGAAGACGAAGCAGACCAAATTATGCTGCAAATGTCGTCAGTGTGGTGGCAATCCAAACTGCCTGACCCGACACTTAAACAATGGCACGACTTCTTTCTTGTCAAACAGTTCGCTGTATGCCAGCAAACCGTAAGCGAGTTAGCTGTCAGCACGGACTACTGGCCGAGCTTCAACCAGTTCTGGGTAACGTACAACGCAGCACTACGAAGAGCACACGCACAGCAACCCGCCGGTGTGTTACCGGGAACTAAATTTTTATCTAAAGACGAAAACATCCGCCGGTTACGTGAATTGCGTGATACGCTTAAACACATAGACCGCGACTAGCTGTCTATTTGGGAATGAATGTCGCAAGTTGATTCCCTTCTTCATATAGCAAATGGGACACCACACCACCGCATCCAAGTTACGGGAAACTCCTTGGGTGCGGTGGTCTCTTTTTAGGACACTAATTCAGGGCGACCAGACGTGTTAGTCAATCGCTCTCTGCAATAAGAACGACACCGTTGACATTGATACGTTTGATAGCTCATCGTTCGGGTATACCGAATTCCACGCTTCTGCAATCTGTCGCTACCACAAGTAGGACAATGACGAGAAGTCGAATCGATTACGTTTCGATTGGGGTGGTTTGTCATCCACGGTCGTAGCCGTTCGTAAACATCTACTAAAAGATCTACGTCTTGTTTGGCGTACTTCTTCATAGTCGCCCACGCTTTAGCTTCACCCTTCATACAACCTGCCCATGTTTGAAATCCTCCTGTGACTTCTTTCCCCCCGAGTCCAAGATGTTCCCCGAGATGTCCAAGTCTGTTGCTATTAAACTTAAAATATTTACGTGCAACCTTTAATGTATCGACTGTTTGGTAAGGACCAGTTGGCCCAAAGTTGTGGTAAGCGAATCGTGCGTTAGCTTTCTTAATGTCAAACGCATCTGAATTGTGCCCTACTACTATGTCGGCTTCATCTAACAACTGCCAAAGTTCGTAAGCAACATCAAAATCGTTCTCGGGTTCTTTGTCGTAAAGATCAAAGTCGTCTAAAGATACAACGTGAGTTTTCTTTTCGTGTTCCCACTTGTATGAGAAACATATGATGTACCACTCTCGTGTGTGTTCAATAACATCTTGTTGCCATTGACCCCACACATAGCTCAGGTTAGGTGCAGTTTCTATATCAAAAAACAGAGTCTTAGCCATGAGGCCCCCTAGCTGGGTACAGTCAGTAGCCTCACCACAAGGGTACCTTCCCACCATTCCCCGTTGTCGGATATGCGCTCAGGTTGCATAGACAAACGTTCAATAGTGACTTTCTCCGCTCGTGTCCCCTCAATGTAATCAACTGTGACTCCTGCTTCCATGCGACTGCGGAGAGTATTAAAGATGGTGGCGGAGTCAAACATGATAGGTGAGCCACTGTTACGAGAAGTCAACACTTGGCGCCTTAAGATTATTGGAGCGATAATTTCGTCTACCCGGTCAGGAGTAGCGATACAACTCGTCACCCAATCTTCAATGATTGGAGCAAGCGTAGTGTTACTTGTGTCTCGGGTAAGAGTCATCTCAAAGTTGTATGACACTGACGATTCGGAAGCGAAATCAAAATCTAAAGGCACACCAGTAGACAAAGGACCAACTTCGCTCACAGCATTGTTGTCATTAGTAGCTTTGAACTTTACTGTTCCCGGCATCACACTGACTTGTGTGCCCCGGAAAGTAGAAGCGCCTTGGTTGTATGCGAAAGGAGCAGCTTGACGATACGTCGTCGTTGAATCGAACTGGTCACGGCTTTGCCGCACCGTAACGTTACGCAGCAACTTAGGTGCAACAGTTGACCATGACACTTCACCAATATTGAGTGTGCCGCTAGCAACTTTTACGCCCGTGCCGGACTCACCGTACACGCCGTCAGTAGCTGCCCCGAAATATGTTTTGTTTCCGAAACGTGCAATAGAGTTGACGTTGCCAGAACCTCCGGTTGACACCAGATCTGATGCCCACGCAGGGACAAGAGTAGCAGTGAAACGGGTAAGGTCTGCCCTGTATATTTTGCCGCTGCTGCCACCCCACCACACGAAACGCCCTTCAGCTTCTAACCCGAAAGCTTCGCCGCTTTCTTCAATCACTGGACCAATCGTGACAGCGTTAGAGTTCGTGTCGATAAGCGCAGTTCGCAAACCGACGTTAGTGGAGATAAGCAGAACTTCGCCGTAAGCAAGAATCTGGTTGACTTGTTCTCCACCCGGCAGTTGCCCTCCCACAATAGGAGTCTGGAGAGTACCGTCTGTAGCGCTTACCCCAATGTGGTAGATGCTGCCTGTGTTGTCTGTGTTTGCCGCAGCGAAAATACCGGAAGGCCCACCAGTAACAGACACCCATGTAGTGCCAGCTAAAGCTGGTGTGTAATCCAGTGAGCTAGCCAGTTTGTCGCCGTTAGCGCCAATCTCAAATATGTTTGCGCCCAACGCACCAATCAAACGACCTGCTGCAACTTGGATAATGTCGGCTGCTTGTGTGCCACTTGTCGGCCACGCAGCATCAATAGCGCTCGCACCCAAAGTTGCTTTAGCTATAGCTGCACCCGACCCGAAAGCAAAATAAATGTTTGTACCGTCGGACGTAATGTCGGCTATCTGATGGGTAGCTCGGGCCACAAAGTTTGTCCACGTAGGGCTAGTAGGAGTAGCACTCGTTGTGAACTCGGCTGTTTCTGCGTGCGTGGCGTACAAGTAAGTACCCATGCGCTGTACCAGCAGGTTGCTAGTTGTAGCGTTTAGTTTTTCTTCGGTGATGGGGAGAAGTGTGATCTCGCCTTTCGTCCACGGATCAATACCCGTAGAGCTTGCAAAGCGACGACGGTCACTATCACCCAAATCAAAATGCGTTTGACCCGCACCATAAGACCAATCTGTTTGAGAGCGTGTCCATGCACCGCTCGTGTCCAAAGCGTTTTCGCCTGCCTCGGCGCTGTTGTCTCGCTGTTCTCTTAACGCAGGAACAGTTGTGCGCGCATACTGGCGCGTATCTACAAGAAACGATGTGCCGTCAAGTTGTACCGGTAAGTAATCTCCACTAGCCATCAGAGAACCCGCTCCATTGCGAAGTCGGGCGTACGGCAGAGTTTCGACTCCACATCTGCGGATAGCGTGCTAGGAGCCTCGCTGACTCGGCTTCTAGCCTTGCCCTGCGTCGCCCCATTAAATCTCTAAAAGAGGCTGAGATCGCTCCCGGTGGGACCTCATCGGCCATACGTGACGTGCCTTCTGCGTCAAGAAATTCTCTGCGTATGGGAGTTGTAGTCATTAACGCCATCGCTGCACCCAACGGCGGAAGATCGTATGCCGTGGGAGCCAACCCGGTTAAGGATTGATTGGCTGTTAAATCAGTTGTTGAAACAGAAGTCAAGGGAGACTTGTACATCACTGTAACTTTTTTACCGGGCCACGCTGGAGTGTAAAGAATCAAAGCTAACCCGCTAGAGAACGTGCTGGTATCCCGGTTGCGTTTAAGTGTCCACGAAGTAATCTCGGGTTCGGTTGCTTCCACTCCTACATCTGCGTAAGTCACAGAGTAAATAGAGTTAATTTCATCGGAAGTCAATCCCGCTAAGTTGTATCCGTCAACGCTTGCGTTGTAATCGAAACTGGTTGTTTTCATTTGGAACAAGCCGTTATCTGGTGACGACAAATCGTTAAGATCATCGTTCAACGACTGAATGATTCGGTAAGTAGGGAATTTCGGGGATACTCTTACAAGGTCGCTGTTAGCGTGCGTTGTTGCGGTAGATCCCCCGTATCCTCGGAACACGCTAAGAGTGTTACCGCCCGCTACGCCGGTCACATAAAACATTTCCGAGTTGACTTCAAACACAACGCCTTTAGCCCAGCTACTTGCCACACCTTGGACTGTGATTGTCGTTTGCGACGTGCTACTAATAGCGCCAGTTAAAACATCTAGTTCTTCTACATACCCCGAGAGCAGCATGTCACGGGTAGCGTCAATCCATGCTTGGGTGGTACTCATCCTAAGAACTCCTGTAGCTGCTTCTGCCCTTTCTTACTTACTGCTTTACCAGCTTTGACTTCCCACTTTGTACCGGCTTGAGACTCTAATTTCGCAGCGCCAACAGTGCTAGGAGGCTGTAACCCTTCCTGCCTTAACCGCTTGTACGCAGCAAGATCAGCTTCCTTGTTCTTCTCGTTCTGACGGGTAGCTTCTAAATCAATCGGGCGAGAATCGTGAGTGCCGCCTCGTGTGGGGAAAGCTGCTGGTGAAACTTGGATAGTGCCATAGTATTTAGAAAGCGGCCCTTCGCAGTTCTCGCATGGCTCATCGTGGCTTTCACTGAACTTGTGGAAAACGTCCCAAATGGTGTAACAGTTAGCGCAACGGTAGGAATACATAGGCATTAGACAGCAGCTCCTACTCTTAATTTATACCCTGCGGCTATAAGGATGTCTTGTTCTGTAGCCGTTAAATCGTTTGGGCATTCATGTCCCCCGTAAATTACACGGGTAGCTGTGCTCTGATCGGCTGGCATAAACGTTTGCACTGAAGCGTTGTTGACAATAATAAGATTTGTGCCTCTGCTTTCGGGAGCGTAATGACGGAACAAAGCGAAAGAAGCAGGGGTAGGTTTGTTTCGTGGCCCAACCATAGGACGCACGTTCGCTACCGGCATCGGGTCAATGATGCGATGCAACGGCACATCAGGAGTAGTGAACTTCGCTTCAATAGTCCTAGCGTTAAACGAAATTGGGGTACTAGCCGTATGCATAGTCGTTGTTGCTTCAACCGTGTCCGGTCGAACGACAACACCCGGTGTTGGTGTCGGCACCGCAATCGTGGCAGCTATTTCGCTAGGCGTTAATTGCTGCCCGATAAGAAGACTTGCAGCAGGCACAGCGACAGGTATCGTCATGCCTTCGTCAAGTTCTACATAGTTAGCGTCAATATCTATGCTTGCCGCTACCCCAGCGTCTACATCGATAGTCGCAGGGCTAACCGTTGCCGGTTTGCCAGCTACCGCAGAGAACTGAGTAGTAACCCCTACCGTGGCAGGGGAACAGATAACCGTGTAAGCGTTACCTGATGAAGCCGGTTCCCTATAAGTGTAAAGAGAATCCCTATACGACATCCCCGACTTGCGGTACGGGAAATCAATAGAAGTAGGGATCGTTGCGACAACGCCAATAACACCAACATTGACCGTAGAATCGCTCGTGTTGTAAGCAAAACTGGCCTGTCTATATTGTATGCCTGACTGCCGGTACGTCATCGCAAAGACCCATCCCTCTGAAGAGGCTAGCTCTTACCTATAGAAGCAGTTTCCGGGTCACCCACACGGGTAGCCGCAACAGCCTTACCGATAGCTACAAGAGCAGCTACTCCTGCAACTTTTAATGCATCCATCCAATCTGGACCGGGTACTGCCATAGCTGCTACCCATGCCTGAGCAAATGTAGCGACAGCACGCTCTAATGAGTCTTTAATAAAACGCTGGGTGAACAATGTCTGTCCTTTTGATCTTCATAGCTTCCCATGTAGCAGGGCCAACTATGCCGTCTGGTTTAAGGCCGAAGGCCCGTTGCCACCTGATTACCTTTGCTTGGGTGACACGCCCAAAAATACCATCTTGTTGGGCACCCACGCAGGCTTGCACAAAGCGAACAGCGTTAGACCTTGAACCCTTCTTCAATAAACCGGGATAAGAAACCAGTCCATCTTCAGGTTCTTTAGGTAACACCATTGTCGGTGTGTCACTAACCATGCGGCGACGGATAAGTGCCCGTAGATCTGGCATAGAGAACGAAGGATCGACTTTACGTGAAGTCCATTCCTTATGTCCGGCTACTGCCACATCAGGATTCCAGTTGTGCCCGTCGCACAGAAAGGCGCACAAGTCTACCAATGCGTCCATCTGAGCCTCGGGAACGTCTTGCCCTAAACCGTCGTTAATAATAGAAACCCCGATAAGGCGACCATTCGCACTGATCTTTCCGGGGCCGGTAGCGTTTCCCGTAACAGGAAGGTTTTTCTGCATACGAGTCAGGACGGTTTGCATTCCCCGTCCGGCGTGGTTTGCTTTCACGTTCTCTGCTGTCAGCGTAACTATGGTGCCGTCACGTTTAATAAGATAATTGTAAAGCGGTCCGGGTACTTTGTTGACGCCACGTACACACATGGCGATAACAGCGTCGGGGTCTGCTTTAGCGTTTGAAGCGGTGTGATGCACGACAATACCGACGGGCGACAAGGGTCGTCCGCTGGTTACTTTGTTGGGTGCATCAACAACATTCATTTCTTAATCAATTAGTTTGACCCAAGCGCCAACCGCAGGGTTGTATTCGTAAGGAATGGTTTCAAAGTCGTCAGGTTGCGGTGGGACACCTTCAGGCAAAGCAACTTCGGGAATTTCGTCAGCCATCAATTACTCCCTTGTGTCAGAGTTCCAGTCACAGAAGCAATGGCCGGAGTTTCAGTGTCCGCTTCGTTATTTGAGCCAACAAACATAGTGCCGGGATTCGAGTATGTTGACAGCACACCACTGTCGTTGGCGACAGTGATGTTTGATGCTTCATACACGACTGTGTAATCACCAACAGTCCACGTTCCAGTCCCACTTCCATCCGTAGGGAGCTTAAACACCAGCACTTCGTTCCGATCAATACTGTTCGTCGTCAGGTTCCCGGCGAAGTACAGGAACTCGTCGGTGCTGTCGATCTCTAGGTTTTGGAAGTAGCAGTAGTTGTTAACACTTGAACCGTCAGCAGTTCGGTAAACAAGAATCTTGTTTTGCCAGTTAACTGATGAGCTAGAAGCGTCTGGATCGAATGACATTAAGTATTGTTGGCCGGGAGTGTTCCCGTTGTCTCGAAACAGCAGGTAAACCGTAGCGTCGTCTGACTTAATAGCCGCAGCGTTAACGTTTAGTTCGGTTGGGGTTACTGGGCTGTCTGCCGCGTTTACTGTGAAAGTTGTTTGTTGATCAAATTGTCCAGCCAAGGTCGCATGGTTCCAGCGAGCAAAAAGCGATTTGCCTGCGTAGGTGCCACCTACTATCTGAGTAACAAACGGATAGCGATCTACGTTAGCCGCAGTGTTGTAACCGTAAGGCGGCATTTTTGGGGTACCGGGATAACCCGATCCCGCAGTCACCAAAGCATAGGCAACAAAGGGGCTGCCTATCCCACCAGAGATCTGGTTGTCGCTCTTAAAGATCAAACTGTTGTAGCCACCCGTACCGGCGTTGTACTGGCGGTCTATCCCTGCCATGTTTGAGCCGTTTATTTGACAGGCCCGGAAATAAGCACCCAACGATGTAGCCCCTGAACCTGAAATATTCATCAGCGGTGAATATCCGGCTGCCCATTCTTCGCCGTCCGCTGGGTCAAACGGATCACAGAAATAGTTGTAGCTGCTATATGAAGTCACATACCCATACGGGGCGTGGATGCCTTTTGTCCCATCCTTAGACACATATATGCCCATTGACGTGTTTTCATACGTGGCATTAGTGGAATCTCTATATCCAAACTGGTCGCTGCTGTTGTAACCAAACCATTGCACAGCCATCGAATCGTTTAGCTTGATTCTGTAGCTAGCGGGGTTGCCTCCTCCCACCTGTGCGTAGCCAGAAACGTAAACGTCAGTGGCCCCCGACGGGACCGTCATGCGACCCATGTAGTTATTGATTGACCCTAATGAAAATGAGTGTGTGCTACTCAATGCCCCAGCATTAGTGATTTTGGCAAGCGCAACAGTGCTAGTGCCAGAATTATTTTGCGTGTACCCCACCCACAAGTCATTGTTGCTGTTCAAACCACACATCACACCGAACCCAGCAGTTGTTCCGCCGCTGATGCCAGAGGTGAATTGGCCTATCCACCCGCCAAACGGAGCAGGCCATATGCCGTCACGATTCGCTTCAGCGATCTCCCCTAACGACCACACACCCGGCGCAGCACTAGTAGTGGGAAGGTTCTGTGGCCCTATCACAGAGCCGTTCTCACCATAAGTCATTAGCGTGCAGCGATCTCGTCGTCCGTTAAACCAAGCTCTTTCAGCTTCGCATCACCAGATGCTTTGTCCGCTGCTCGTTTAGCCGCAGCAGCTTCTTGCGCTTCCATTTCCGCTTGACGTGCCACCGAATCTGCTTCCCTTTGAGCAATCTCTTCAGCCGTCATTTCAACATACTCTTCAGTTCCGGCACTAACATTTACCACAAGTTTTGTAGGCATCATTTCTCCTATGCTGTAATTCCGTACAAGGACATCGTTGCTCCCGGCACATAATTATGCGACTGGCTACTAATAGTAACTTCGCTAATTGCGTTATTGCTAGAATCGTTTACACACATACGCCAAGCCTGCCAAGTGTTATTTGCGTTTTGAGCGTCGTTGCCAGTGATGCCGTTCATCCACATCACGTTCTTGGCGACGGTGGTCGATGAGTAGTCGTAGATGTAGCCGTACTGGGGGCCGACGCCCGTGTAGCCGGTCGCGCTGTTTGGCATGTAGCTCGGGATGTCGGTCCTGCTGGAGTATTGGTAGGAGTAGACGGTGCTGCTGTAGCTCTGGGCGATGAGTCCGCCAGCCATATCTAGCGAGTTACCTCCCGAGTCCTTGAAGTAAAGAATGAGACCCGACTGTCCGCTGCTGCTGGTGCCGTCATCCTTTAACATGCCCCAAAGAGCCAAATCTGTATAACTTTGACTAATGCCAGCGAAAGTAATTGACGTCGTTGACGTACCAGACACGGTGGTCGTAGCGAGATGAGTGTAAGTGGGCATTAGTTAATTCCTGCCAAAATGTAAGAAGTGTTAACAGCCCAGCCGAAAGTTGCGTTGTAAATTTCAAGATCAATTTGAGTGATCGCTGACGTATCGTTCCAACCCCAACATCCGCTCTGCACTCCCACGCCAGTGTTCGAGCCACCAGACCCCGGCCAATCATAAGCGCCTGCCAGCATGTTCCACCCGATCATCGCTTTAGTCAACGTCGTGTTGGCATAGTTCGGAATGTAAAAACGATTGTAAGAAAACAACTGCGTAGACTGACCTGACCATCTGGTCGGCAGATACATATAACCCATTTTGTTTTGAGCGCCTGAAGGACCGAAGCCCTGAGTGGCGACGCCAGAGATCGTCGTCGATGCGTCGGCTTGATAGTTGACCGATCGCATGTAAGTGTCAGCCGTTGTGCTGTTGTTAAAATACATCGTGATGAAATCGTGATAACTGCCACTGTTCATAGTTGAAGCGCCGTTAATGGTGAGCATCAAATGTTTGTAGGTCGAAGGAATCGAACCAAGCGTGATCTTGCTCGGAGCGGAACTGTCCACAGATCCTTCAGCGATGATCTCGTAATCTGCCATTATGGAGCCGTTCCTATTCCGTAAAGACTAATTTGAGTGTCCGGTTGAAACAGATAATCCGACCCGGTTTGTGTTGCATAGATGTCAATAGAAGTCACGGCTGTCGTGCCATTCCATGTCATCCCAGTCCACTGGAAGAATGAGTTGTAGTTTGGGGTTCCAATGTTGTTGACGCCGCTGGCGTAGCAATAGACGCCAGTTCCAGAGGTGGCCGATGGTGCCGTGTAGTTCGGAATGTGGAACTCAGCCGCTTGTCGTTCGTTGAGACTGCCCCGACCGCTTGACCCGTGCGGCCAGTCACCGTAGGGCATTCGGCTGGTGTTGTAGGCAAAGTGAATAGCCTCATAGGTTCCAGTGTTCGCTCCAGTAGCTCCCGCTCCGTAGTAGTAGAGGCGATAATTAGTGTTCGTTGAGTCGCCGTTAAGTTGAACCCAACTAAAGTCGCCGTAGGTAAGTCGGGACGCAGCCCGAACAACCATTTTCAAATCTCGATAACTTTGAGGAATACTTCCTATCGAAATTGTGTCAGTAGCTACGCTCACTGTAGTCGTCGAAAGAAGATCATAAGCCTCCATCGGCGCAGGCCAATTACCAGCCCCCACATTCTCCGCAACCTCACCTATCTGCCACACACCAGACGCAGCACTAGAAGTCGGAGCTACTTCGGCTCCGATCCTACTCCACGTCTTACCTGCCGAAATACCCGGCATTTATTAAATGTCAATCTCAAGAACAGATAACGTCACATCGACTTGCGATGCTCCGTCACTATATACGTCAAGCACGTCAGTAGCTTCCAACACCTGCTTACCGGCAACAAGGCCGATAGCAGCGTTAAGAGGAACCGACACAGCTTTCGCTATAAACTCGGTACTGCCAGCAGAAGTGTCTGCCACAGTTGCGCTCACAGGATGAGTGCCAGAGCCTACGTTTGCTGCTTGTAGCTGCAACACAATCGCGACCTTGGAAGCCCCAACCGTATATAGGTTGGAACCAGAAGCGGCTGCCGCACTCCAGTTGTGAACTTTGAATGTATTAGCCATTGATTGCTCCTACGATAAGGCCAAGATTAGAGGGATAGGTGAATTTTGTACGTCTAACGCCTGCCATGTGGTAGTGCCACTCGTGTCACAAGTAAGCACTTGCCCAGCAGCGGTAGGTGTTGACGAACCAATCCCCATTTTTGTTTGAATAGCCACAGACGACTCGTTGACGTTGACGTGCATTTCGTCATGCAAAAAGTTCGTAGCGTCAAGCTCAGTCGAGCTAGTAATAGTGTTCGGGAGATTTCCTCCCGTGGTAAGTACGTCTAACGACGTTGGAAAATTCGTTGCCATTTCATCCCTCCTACGGGGTTACGTCCAAAGTAAAGATGCCGGACGCATTCCAAACAATTTGGAACGTACCCGACGTAGTTGAAAAACTGCCCCCAAAATCGACGTAAGCGATAAGAGGTTCATTAGCTTCAGTAGTGTCATAAATCACAGCGCCTTGAGCGTTAGTGATTGTGCTTGCTGACCAAGTGACATCTGCGGCATCCCAAGTAAGGATCGCTGCGGCAGCGCCACCAGACGCAGCAAACGTGACGCCAGTCAACGCTTCACCACCCGCTGAATATCCGGCTCCGCTTACTTCAAACGAACTCACATCAGATTTAACTGAATCAGTTTCAAAGTTAGGGGTGTACCCGGTAACCAACATGCACTTAAAAACGCCTGCGGTTGTATCATCAAAATCTATTTGAAAGTTAGTTGTCTGCGTTAAATTGTTTTTTAACGGTGTTGCGTAAAGGCCGCTAGCCACGGTTGACTCCTCCGGTCCCAGTTATGGGTTTAGGTCGGATAGTTACGTTTCCGTCGCTGCTTGATCCGGCCATTATCGTTTACCCTTCTTTCGAGTGTTAGTAACTTTTTTCCCTGTTTTCTTTGCATAAGCATTAGCAGCTTTCCGCCCTTTAGCGGAATAACTGAAATGTCTATTACCAACTTTCGGCATTAAATCCAACCTTTAGTAGTTACGTTAAGCGTAGCAAAGAAATAGGAGGTAATGGGAGGGCCAAGGGAAAGGGGGAACCTTGACCCTCCCAAACCTATGCGTCAAACCTTTAGAGGCTTGAAGCGCTTTCTACACGCTGGAGGCATGCTTCACGGAACCTGCTGTATCCGCACAAGTGGTACCAGCCGACTGACACGAACCTGCGGAGGTAGTCAGTTGTTGGTCCGTACACGATTTGTGGTTGTTCTCCGAAGCCGGGGGCACGAGAGAAACCTTTTGCGAGAGCCTGACGGCCCGCAATCACAGTGTCGTATACGTCAATACCAGCAACACCAACACCAGCTTGGATGTGTGCGCGAGGGTTCTCAATGAACTCCACGCCACCCCATGTGCCGATTGAACCGTTGCGGACAGCTTGGCCGTCTTGACGGATCTGGTATGCGATTACGTCAGTTACCGCAGTTTGGCTACGAAGGTCAAACGCTACGTTAGGGTGAATCATCCCAACATAGTTGCCGTTCTCGAAGCCCGGAGCAGAAGCGTTACGCAGCTTCGCAGCAGCGGTACGAGTCTGGTCAGCGGTAATGTCGTCACCTGCTTGAATGTTAGCGGTAGCTGCACGACCCGCAGGCAGAATTTCGTTGGTGCCACCGGCTGCAACAGCAGCAACAACCTGATCGAGCGAGTCAACCATGTTGTAACCGATAATGTTTGCAGCGTCAGCGTCAACGTTCAAGAACGAAGTTCCACGGAGCTTTGCAGTTGTTTCGACAGCGTTACCGTACTCTACAAGAGTAACGGTGGCAGTTGAGTCGCCAAGCTGAACGGGAGTTACATCCGTAGCTTCACCCAACGCACTTGTAGCCGCTGCCATGTTGTCGTAAATATCAAACGTGACGCTTGCGCCGTTGTGTGTCTGCGCTGTTGACCGAACGTCTGCGATCATTTCGTATAAAGGGTTGGAGCGAAGGGCGAAGTACGCCATCTGCTCAAATGCACCGGTTGAGGAAGATACCTGTCCGGTTCCTGTCATTGCCATGATGAAGTCCTAAGGGGAGAGGGACTCCGTGTCAGTGGCTAACTCAGGTAGTGGCGTTCCAAAGGTAACCCTCAGACTCCATTAAAGCTCGCAGTTCCTCTGGGTTCTTTGTTGCTTTAATTCTTGCGTCTAAATCAGGATTACTTACCGGGTCGCCTCCCTCACCTGCCATAGCTATACGCTTTTCGGCCATGAGTTCAGCATCGTACCGAGGAGGTGTTTCAGGTTGTGCGGCTGGTTCGCCGTTAAGAAACCCTGCTGCCGTAGCTTCCGCTGCGATAGCTTCGGGAGTCAATTCGCCTTCGTACCCTTTAACAAAGTAGCTAACCTTAGTGTCATCAGGATCTAATCCTGCTGACCGGAAAGCATCTCGCCGTTCATATTGAGCGAGCTTTGCTTCAGCGTCGGTTGCTCGAGTTTCGAGTTCTCGGCGCCAATTCGGTTTCGACTCGGATGGACTGTCAACTTCGAGTTCGTCACTTTCGACGGAATCGTTGTCTGTCATTTGTCACTCACCTGACCTGTACGCATCCCGGCGGTGGTACCGAAGATGGAGGTTTTGCTGGTAGCTCTCCCCGAAGGGGCCAATCAACATTTATAACGATAGCTACATAGAAACCAGAAATCAACTATTCGGCGGTGCCAAGTCCTTGAATGCCTGCGCTGCTTGACAAAGCCCCGCTGCGTCCACCAAATCCGGCGACACGTTCTTCACGGCGGCGACGCAGACGAGTGGCTTGATCCATTTCTAAACCAAATTCGCCTGAAGCAAGTTCGCTTGCAGTCATCGCAGCAGCTTCACCTAATGTTCGCTGGGTTAAACCGGCTCGTTGTCCGAGTCTTGTTTGGATTTCTCGGTTCTGAATGTTTTCTCGTTCTAACGCTTCAGCAATTCCCCGGTTAAGTCCTTGCCCGGTAGCTCGCAAACTGGCGACAGATAGCCCTGCGGCTCGTTGCCTGCGTTCTTCTTCAAACAGATTTATCGCTTCTTCAGGGTCAAGGTAGTATTCGATAAGTTTTGTTCTGTCCATTTCAGGGTAGAAACGTTCTAGCTGTTCTAACACTGCGGGATCAGCGCCATCTAAAGCTGCTTCTGCTAGAGCTACTCTGCTTGTGAGTTCTGCGGCAGAAACGTCGCCAGCGATAAGTTCACCAAACCGTTTCGGGTCTTCGTAAAACTTTTCTTCTAAACCGGCTCTACGCATAGCGCCACGGTAATCAAGTTCAAGATCAATGTAATCGGCTTCGCTAATGGCCGGTAGGCCAGCAGCGGCTCGCAAAGCCATACCGGGAAAACGGGTGGCGTAAGCAGCGTCTTGCCGGATACGTTGCGTAATTTCTAATTCGGAAGCCCCGTCAATCATTAATTGTTCAAGTTCGCCAGTTAATCGAGTTATGTCGCTAGCGTAAGCAGGGTTATTGCCGAACATGAGACGCAATAAGCTTTCTAAAGTGTCTCGGGCAAGTTGAGTGCCTTGATCGGATCTGAATTGGGCGGCTTGTTGTTCTGGTGTGAGAGCGCTACCGGGTGTAGTTCCCGGTTTAGTTCCCGGTTTAGTTCCGCTTTCGTAGTCAGGGTTTAACGTCCAAGTCGGGTTTCCTCGGCGGTCTGTGCCTACAATCCATTTTCGTCTGTTCTGTGAATCTACTGCGTCGAAGTCGGCAGGCCGTTCTTGGGCGACATAAAAGTCAGGGTTGTTGGACCATGCCCCCGGTTGCACACTCCCGTCCGCTCTTATGGCCTGCGTGTAAAGTGGGTTGCCTTCGTCGTCTACCTCATAAAATTCACCACCCGGCTGGAAAGCGGCGTCTGCGGCTAACTGTTCGGGGGTGTCACTCCACCCGCCTTCAGGCGCAAAGTTGTCCCCTTTGCCTGTCCAAACGTAACGCACACCGCCTTCAACATAAGTGCCGTCATCAGTGTTAATTACTTTGCCGCTTTTAGTTACAGCAGGCCCGGTGTATTCGTCACCAAGTTCAAAATCTGGGTTATCTGTTGCCATTACGCCACGAATCCAAACATGCGACCAATATTGTCCGCAATCTCACGAGCCTCATCATTCGCATTCTTAGTGGTCTGCCACTCAGGAAGCCCACGAATAAACTTATTAGCTTCAGTGTAAGTCATAACACGACTACCCGTTTCGTTATCAGGAGTACCATTAGCAATCTTGTCAAACCAATTAGCGTCCCCTCCCATAAAATCGACAGGGCGTTCCAACAACAACTCCGCTTTATCTTTATACGGAGCAAAATACTGTTTAGGTGTCATCCCCTGATCTATTAACCCGCCAATAGTTGGGAACCGTTCTTTCGCTAGCTGCTGCATTTCTTCACGATAAAGAGCTAACTGCAACTCAGGATCTTCGGACTCGAACATGCCTGTAACCCATTCGTCAAGCGAAGCGTCACTTAATCCGATCATGTATTGGCCTGCCATGTTTTCGACACCCGATTTGTAAACCCCCAACAAACCTGTGTCCATCTCACCAGCAAACGACGTAAAGTTAAGAAACTCGCTGTTTACGTCTGTCATTGTTTGACGCACAGCTTGATTGTCCATGCCTGTACGTTTTGCCAAAATAGCGAGATCAGTTATTTGATCGTCAGTTACTTTGTCTTCAAGACCCAACAACGCTAACTGGTCACGAATATAGTTTTCTTGGTCAGCTATGAGTTCACGGCGACGCAAAGTAATTTCGTCGTTTAACGACCCCGGAGAACCAGCAGCACTCCATTCCAAATCGAATTGCTGCATAGTTTCGTTAGTGTCAGCAAACCATTTAGTTGTTGAAAACGCTGCACGAATTTCGTTTGGATCGCTTAAACCTTGATCTTTGATGTATTGGAGAACATTGACAGGTTCGCTATAACCACCTTCAGCTAAAAGCTCAGCATCAGTGATAAGCATGTCTTGACGAGGGTTTTGTGTTCCCGGTTCAAACAAAAAGAAGCGATAACCGAACTGGGCAGCAACATCAAACGTTTCGCCAATTCCTTGCAGAATCTGACGTTCCGCTGTGCCGCCGGGTATCCATTGCCCGTCTGCGCCTTCAGATCCAGTAACCCATTGTCCGTTAGTATATTTTTCTGTTAAACCTGTCGTCGGATTTACCCGAACTTGCCCTTCGGTAAACCCGGTAGTTTTGTCTGCGCCACTTGTTACTGGTGGCCCGAATTCTTGGAGGCGTTGATCGAATCCTCGGTCACGTCCACGGTTTTCTCGTTGAATTCTTTGACGTGCAAGCTGTGATTCAAACTCTGCTTGCATTTCCATATCACGAGTAGTGATAGGAGTTTCTCTAATCATTTCTGATTCAGAAAGTTCTTCGCCCGCAGAAAGAGGTTCGGTGTCTAATTCTCCCGGCGCAGGCCCAGAGTAAGGGAGCAACCGGTCGTCTATGACTTCTTTAAGTTGACGACGCCCTTCGTAACTTAATACCCCTTCTCGGCCTTCCTGTGGCACTTCTTCTTCAAAAGCTACCCCCGCCCCTTTTGGCAGAAGACCTTGATCGGCTTTTATAATGTTTTCAAAACTTTGCCCTCTAAACTCAAAGTCTGTTTGCCCTTCGCTTAACGCTTGCAACTCGTCCCGAAAAACTAAATCAGAATCATCGCCAGCATCGCCAACAAGCCAATCAATTATTTCTTCTGCTGAAGCTTCCCCAACACTAATTAATTCCGCTTCTTGACGACGACGAGCAACATCAGGATTAGAAAACTCGTCTTCCGCAGCGTCTAATTCGCTACGCAGACGAGTAACTTCTTTTTGTAAACCAACTCGTTTTTCTTTAGCGTCCGCAATTTTAGAACGGAAAAAAGAACCAGCGTCAGCGTCAGGATCTTCGGCATCTTCGCCGTCCCAACCTGAACCTGTCCCAAAAATTTCTTCCCACTTTTTTACTTGAGCATCAGCAGCAAACGCACCGGGCGTTTTTTTCCATTCTTCCCATTCACTAATTTTTTGGCTTAAAGAACTAAAGTCGTTAAATCTGCGGGTATGTCGGCGTCGCGCATCAGTTCGAGCTTTGCGAGCCTCTGGAGTTCCTGCTGCTTTGTCTGCTAAATCCTGTTTAGCTTCTTCAAACAATCTAACTAAAAGTTCGTACGCTTGATTTTCTGTAGACAAGGCCATTAGAACGACATCCCTAACGCTTTCATCGCAGAACTAGCCGCTCGCGAATATTCCATACCTTCAGCACGCCGAGGATCAGCCCCACGAGCAAACTCCAACGCACGTCCCCCTACATCGATTTCTGCCCCTTTCAAACCAGCTTTCTGCGCTGCATGGATACCAGCAACAAACGAAGACAACTCGGCGCTAGTTCCTTTACGGCCTAAATACCGGTTGAAATAAGCGTCAGCGGTTTCTTGTAAACCTGCCCGGTCCATGTAACGAATTTGAGGTTTTTCACCGTCAAGTTTAGCTAAAGCGTCTTGTAAAGAAGTTTCTTCAGCGCCCGCTAAAGCTTGCTCCCAATCAGGTAGATCTGAACGGCCAATTAGCATAGAATTAGCCGCTCTTCTCAAACCAGTTTCAAGCATTCCTTGAATAACGTACGGTTGATAGATTTCGTCAATAGTTTCGACTTCTAAATTGCCAGCCCAACCAGCAGCAAACATCGCCTCAGCGTAAGCTTCTTGTTCTTCTTGATCTAATGCAGCAAACTCAGCGTAATACTCGCTTCTTTTAATAGGAGCTTCGTAAGTGCGAGTATTCCCATACATATCCCCCTCTAATCGTTCACGAAGTCCCACAATCGGATCGTTTTTTTCTGGAGGAGCCTCAAACGTCGGGACGAAACCTTCTGACGTTACAGTATTGAGTAACTGTGAATAATTGTTAGTTGCGCTTTGTACCATTACGCTTTGCTCCACGTAGAATCGTCTACTTCGTCACGATTGAGATACCGGTCGAAAATGTCTGTAAACACTAGAATAGACCGATATTGCATTCGCATATAGTCCCACACTTCTGCAACGTCTTGATTAGCTGTAGCGCTTAACTGCGATGACCCTCCAGCGGCTTCTCTGGCTTTTAGTTCATCAATAACTATTTCTCGATCAGCGAGATAATCGACAAGAACTTCTATGTCTTCACGTTGCGACAAACGTTCGTCGTTAGCGACTTCACGTAACGCCTGAAATTTGCGTTGATCTTTTAGTTTGTCTTGCACGTTAAAAGCGCGCCACCACGCTGGATGACTAAATTTCAAACGTTCTAATTGAAAATCGTAAACTTGGCGAACGTCTTGATTTTGTCGAGAATTAATTGACCCTGACCCGCCGCTTTGTTTACGAGCCGTTAGTTCGCCGTCACGAATATCAACTAAATCTCGGTAAAGTTCCCAGCCTTCTTTAATGTCTGGGCCTTCTAAGAAATCTTCTAGTGGCACTCGTTCACGTTGCCGATCTTCTGACCCCGGAGCGACTGTACTAGATTGTTGCCTTCGGTACACTGCTTCGTTGAAACGTTGCGCTGTTGTTGACCCAATGTTGGCGGTTACTAGCCCACCAATTTCTGGGTACGCTTCGATAAGTGGCTGGTACTCTTGGAAGGTTTGCCAGCTTTCGATAGTTGGAGAAACTCCGTTGTTGGTTTTAGTAGTTCGTTGAACAATGCCAAAAAACTCGGCTCCATAAGTTTCTATGAATCGATCGTCAGCGTTAATAGGATCTTCTTCGCGAAGTTTGCGATAGTTGTCTAAATAAGTTTGGTACGGCGAATCAACTTTCATGGAAGTTGGAAGAACCATTGAAGCGAATGCTCTAGCTGCCAGCAAGTGACGAGCGTTGCTTCGGAGATCCCCCATAAATTCGTTCATTTTTAGAGGATCAGACAATATCTCTTGATATTTATTTTCGTATTGTGCATCGGTTGATTCGGTTTGTCTCGCAAGCACAAGAGCGTCTCGCATGATTGACAACACAATTCTTTCTTGTTCATCGCTACCGACAGCAGCCCCTTTAGCTCTTTTCACCCATGCAGGAGAGAGTTGCCCTATCACTCGGCTAAATTGACTGTCGCCTTGGGGCAAACCGTAAGGCCACATAAACTCTAAAGTTTCTTCAAGAGTTGGTTCTTGTACAGCTATTTCTGTAATAGGAATAGTGACAAGCGGACCGAAACCCGGACCGCCTGAAGACAACATAGACATAGCGTCTTGACTAAAAGTAAGTTGTTTGCCAACAAATGGTTTAAGCAATGGGCCAGTAGCTCCGGCAAGTGTAGGCATTCGTAGCACCATCCACCGGTTACCTTCGTCGTCTTCTGTAACGGGAATCGAATTAAAGTTGTCTAAAACACGAGCAACGTACGCTGGGTTTTCTTTAGTTATACCGATCCACCGAGAAATTACTTCTTGCCATGCGCCTAAGAAAGGCATCATGTTTGAAAGACTTTCTTGCATTCGTGTGGATTCAGTTAGGTCATACAACAGGTAACGAACGTCAGCTAAAGCTTTTTCTCTAGCAGCCATTTCTATTCTGTCTACAACGTCTTGCAAAGCGTCGCCGCTTAGACGATACGTCCCCGTTTCAGGGTCAACGTAGGCACCTAACCGGCGTGCGACTTCTTGATCGTACGAAGCTCGGAAATAAGGCAAACGGCTTAGGTTGTCTGTAGGTAACGTGGCAAAGATTTTGAATGCTTCGTTAGTAAGATTTTGGAGGTTTTTGCCGCCTTCCCAGTAAGGGGTAATGCCTTCTACTGGTCCCCTTGTCATGTTCATTCCTGTAGCAGTATCAATTTCCGTAAGTTCGTCTCTACCGCTAGCGGTGTCTTGACTAATGCGCCGACGAGTTTTTTCTACTTCTCGCCATTCAATGTCGTCGCTGTCTACTGAACTTAAACGGTCTCGGTATTCATCGAAATAATCTATGCGTCGTCCATTTACGAACTGCGGCATAATGTCGTTGGCGCTAGCTGCTACTGCGTCAACGAAACTGTCTACATGGTTTTTGTCTACTCCTAAAGCGTCTAAAACTTGGCGCCCTTTAGGAGTGTTCATAAATCGAACAAGGTTTGCTTTGTACGCTGATTCGTTATCAAAAGCAGTAGACCACACTTCGCGAAGATACTGATTAGAAGGAGAATCAGCATTCCCCCGAGCTTTCCATTGGCGGTTAGTTGTCCGATTCCATGCGTCCACAAAACCGTCTGATTGGCTTGTATACACTTGCCATTCTGGGCCTTCAAAATTGCGGCCTAGCTCACGAGTAGACGCACCTTCAATAAGACGAGACGTAGTGCGATCAGCGCTAATGCGTTGATTCATTGTTTCACGTGAAACAGTTTCTTCGCCTAAAGCGTGACGCACTAAAGTTCCAGCAATCATTGTAGGAGCACGCCCAGCTTGTTCTAGTCGAGCGCCCGCAGCGTCAGCAACAGTCAAAATTTGACCTTCAACAGAATCTTTGTCTAACTCATATTTTTTAAGCATTTTCTTAATATGAGTTTCTCTAGCCATAAGCAAATTAGCAGTATGACGAAGTTCAGCTATACGTTCAGGGCTTACGCCTTCTTTAGCGGCTTGTTCTAACAAATCGTCTGCCCGAGACTTAAGATCTTGAGCAAACGCTTCTCCGATTTGGCGTTGAGCTAACCGGCGAGCAGTTTTGCTTTGCCCCATAATCCCGGTAAGACCGCCACCGACAGCGCCTAAAGGACCAAATAACAGAAAACCTGCCATGCTGCGAGCAGCTAATCCAGTGTGACGACGTTTACCCCAAGCGTCATAAATTTCTTCTTTATACAATTTGTCGATAGCGTTATCGCTAAAACGATCACGGTAAGCAAAATAAACGTCAGCGTCGTCACCTAAATCAGTTATGCCTTCTTCTCGAAGTTCTCTTCGCATTCGACTTACAGCGGCTTCTTCGATATCGATGCCTCGCCTACGCAGAAACTCGACACGCATATCGCTCATGCCTGCACGCATTCCACGCAACTGATTAAAAGCTCCAACAACAGAAGCAGCACGCAAAGCTTCGTCGCCTACTACTCGCAAAGGCCAAGCTGGCCGAAGCAACACAGCAGGACGCCACACTTTCATTAAACTGTCAGCTACTAGACTTGCTGTTTCAGGGACTTTGCGTGGGTTAATCCAACCCTCTTCGCCTATGTAGTTTTTAAGAATGCTGCGGTTATCAGATTGTTTTTCTATTTTTTCTAATGCGTCTTTAATAAGATCGTAGCGAGGGACCATGCGAGCGGCTGCTAGTTGTTGAGTTGTAAGCGGAACTCCGAAACGTTGGAGTGATCCGTTGTCGTCTCGCCAACTTATTTGCGACGTTTTTGGGTCAACACCAAACAAACCGCCTGCTGGTTTTGCTTGACCTAAATAAACGTTTGCTCCGTCAAGTTGTTTGTTCAAACCGTCCATTAAAGCTTTTTGGGCGTTTGAACTGTCAGGGTATACTCGTTTCGCTAACCGTTCGTTTAATGTTTCGGTAAGAGCTTGGAACATTCTAAGACGCTGATCGGCGTCAGGAAGATTGATCCAGTCCCCCATGTACCGGTCCATTTCTTCGGGTTCCATAAGCCGCCGCCCTTTGTACATAACACGGGTAGCGTCTCTTAACATGCGTTCAAATTGGTTTGATGCCTGAGAAATGTCGTCTGCTTGAAAGAATCTTTGGGCAGTGTTTTCAGTCCACATTTGCACAATGCGACGTCCACGAATAGCTTTCGCTGAAGTGTTAATAACTGTTCCAGCTACACCGCTAAACGAGTTGCTAGCTCTAACCGCTAAAGGCGCATAAATCTGACGATTTAATGCAGCTTTGTTTCGCATTAAAGTTTCTACGCCAAGTTGGACAGGATCGTCTATGTTTCGTAAAGCTGTAGCACCAAGTTTTTGTTGCAACGTTTCTCTAACGTCTTCGTAATCAATGCTGTCTAAAAGCCAGCGATCTATTCCTGCGTTTAGCAAATCTGCGTCGTCTACTGCGTTCCTGCTAAAGAATTTCGCTAGCTCGTCGTTAGCTCCAGTAAGATTGCTTGCTGCAAAGTTATCTATTTGAGCGTCATCGAAACGGGTTTTAAGATCGTAAACAAATCCGAAGTCCCATTCGTCGTCGCCTTGCACGTAATCTCGGAGTTCGTCTACTTTGTCTTTGCGAGTGCGAAGCAAACGATCTAACTCGGTTAAATCGTTAAGTTCTTCAGCGTCAAAAAGGTTGTCGATGCCGGAACCTAAATCAACTTCCATAGGTCCAGCAGCGTCACCTAATTCCGCTTTACGGGCAGCTTCAGCGGCTCGTGTTTTGTATTTGTTTATAGCAGCAGTAACGCTTTTTCTTTTTTCAACGATTTGACCGTCTAAATCGTTTATGTCGTTTAAGTTTTTGCCGCTGCTAACTTTGCCCGACACGTTGCCTTCGTTCAAACGTCGTGCTTGGGCTGTAGCTGCTCTAGCTGCTTCGGTATAGGCAGATTGATCGCCCATCATGTAACGGTAATGATTAGTCCGCATTGTTTGATTACGGGCTTGAGCTAAAGCCATTGCCGTAACAGCGGTAATTCGGTTTTCGCCTACAAGTTCTCTAATTTGAGCGCTTAACTGGTTTTGAAGTTCTTGGGTTTCTCGTGACGTGCGGCTTGTTCCGTCATTCATTTGCCTAAATGCTGGAAGATCGTCAATGGCGCTGTTGACGTTTTTCCATCCGGCGCTTTCGACTACTTGATTAGCTCTTTTAGTAGTAAAATTGTTTATTTCGCTTTGAGTAAGTTTGTTAGTGTAACCCCACGTTTTTTCTCCAGCCCCGTCAGTGCGACGGCGGATACCGGTTAGCGATCGTGTAGGGGTTAGATCTCCTTTGCGGCTACGACGCAACATTTGATTAACGTCAGTAGAAGTGCCGACAGTTAGTTTGCCTGCTCGTATTGCTTGCAAAGGTTTTCCAGCGGCGAGTAACGGATCAAGGAAAATAGTTTCGCCAAAGTCAACTGCGCCAGAGATAAGATTAAACGTTCCTGATTGTGCTGCTTCGACAGCAGCGTCAGGGTTAAGAACATCAGTGCCTAAAACTGCGAAAGCTACGGCTCGACCTAGACTTAGTTGTTTTGTAAACAGTTCTTGCTGGTCAGGTGGGACTTTGGAAAGATCGTATTCACCTTCCGGTAAACCTTCGCTAGCTATGTTCCATGCGGTACCCCAAGTTTCGCTGTCTACCCAGCCTCGTAAACCTGATTGGGTTGCGACGCTGTATCCGACTGCTGCGGCAGCTAAGGGGCGTTCAATCCAATCGTCTTGCCATGCGTCAACTGCGCCTAACACGTCGTTAGTGAATTTACGAACAGGTGTTCTGTAGTCTTCAGGAATTGCGCCTACTGCGGCTTCGAGCGGACTGCCTTCGCCTACGGCGGAAGCAAGAACGCCACTAATAAGATTGTCTTGGGTAATTCCTACAATGGTGGCGGCGACGCCATCGTATTCGTCTTCAGTAAAAGGAGCACGAATAACATCCCACCCAAGTTCGACTGTTTCGCTAGCAATGTTGGTAAATCCGCCAACTATTTTTCCTATGCGGCCCAGAATGTCCATTAGCGCACTCCGTTACGCATAGCCACCATGCGGAGTTGACGAACAAAAGCTTTTGTTTGTTCTGTCGCTCCGGGCTGTGAAGCAATCCCTTCTAGCGCTGGCAGTTGAGCGTACAGCGCTGTGTTATCTACTCCTTCTTGAGGGCGTGGAGGTAACGGGCCGACTTGTGCTTGGATAGGTTCGGCTGGGCGTTCAGTTCTGCGAGTAAGGGAACGTTCGCCGGGACTTGCGGTAGCTGCCGAAGGCATCACAGGTAAAGGCATTTGACGTTGTGCGTCTTCTTGCGCTTTTGCTTCTCCGTATCCTTGACCTTTAGCTGTTTGAATTTTTTGTCCGGCGCCTTTACGTGGCATTACAACGCTCCAAGAAGTTGTGCTAGGTCAGGTGCGGCGGCTGCTTCAGCGTTGGCTCCTGCTGCGAGCGATTCGGCTCCCATTCCGGGTTGCGCTAAACCGGGCATTGCTTCGGCTGACATTGCTTCAACCTCTTTTGCTTGCCGTTCTTGCGCTTCTCGTTGCACTCGCTCAACGGCTTCAGCTAGTTCCAACTCGTTGTTGGCTACTAAGTCCATTATTCGAGCAAGGTCCGCTGGTGGAATTGCTCCTTCGGCAGCTTGTTGTTGCAATGATGAAAGTAATGCTGCTTCTAGCTGTTCGGCTATTACTGAATCGTGTTCAAATTCGGGATCTTCTACGAGAGGGTCGATAGCCATAAACGACATTTTAGACATTGTGCCCATGCCGACTCTTTGACCTCCGCCGATAACTAAGTTGTTTATGTCGGCTCCAGCTTGGGAATAGCTGACTACGTTGTCTGTAGAATCAAAGTTGCTGTTGGGCGTGTAATCGACTGGGCCTTTAGCGTTTTTGGTTGTGACGTAGAAAGATTTGCTGCGGCTTCCTGCGTACGCTTTAGACATATCAATCGCTAGTTTGTTTTCTTCTTGCAAAGAACGAGCCATGATTCGTTGTGCTTCTTGGACTGGGAAATCTACAGCCGCTGAAAGCACTGAATCGCCTCGTCGTCCTGTTCGAATGTTGGTAGACGATTCGCCTCCAAATTCTGGGGGGATGCCAGCGGTTAGTCGTTGGGCACGTTCCAACCGGTCAATGGCTGGGTTGGTCATGTAACCGGGTTGAAGCGCCATGTCTCGTAACTCCCCGCCTCGGATAACACCGACTTCGCCAGTCAGCCCGTCAGCAGGGTTTACGATTTGTGGGGTTTCTCCCGCACGACCAACTAGCCATGTGTCAGGGAACACGCCTTTCTGCACAGCGATGACTTCGAGTGCCATTAATCGGGCTTGCATTTGGTACATGCCGAGAATGCCATCAAATTGTCCTTGCGATGCGTCTAACGAAATTCGTTGAGCGCACACGACTGGTGTGACACCTAAACGGTTTTCGACTCGTTCTAGTTCTACGACTACGTTTTCGCCGGAATCGTAAACAGAAGTTGCGAACAAGCCAGTGTTGACTGGGCCTCGCATGGCGATAAGCACAGTTTCTTCCGGGCCGACATATTCGATAAGTTCAATGCCGGTGTCTGGTCCTGCGTCGCTGTCTGCTTGGAATACTTGTCCTACTTCGGGGTAGTTGTTGTGTAACCAACCGAGTGGTCGTTCGTAGGCAAAGATGCAATCTCGGGGAAGCATGTCGTCTACACCGAGAAGAGTTGCGGGGTATGCGGTAAGTGGGTCACGCAAATGCCATTCGGGGCATCCGGTGTCTGCGTTAAATCGGAGTTGCGTAACAGTTGTCGAATAGCCAATTAGTTGACGTGCTCGTTTCGCTAGTTGCAAATCCATGCGAGAGTGTTCCCACCAACCAAATAATGCTTTGCGAGTTATTTGTGAGTTGTCTCGTGAGCGTTTGCGTGAAGGATCAGATGGTGGACAGTAAATGTCAGGTCGAGTTGAAGCAATCCGCATTGCTGTCTGGTCAAGACCTTGCGCTAACAAGTTCGCTACCGCAGATTGTTCATCTGCGTTTATTTCTGGAAGAGGAACTATAACGTCGCCGTTGTAGTAGTCACGTAAAGTCCGCATTTTGCTTTTCAGCAAATCGGTTGCTTGCGCTCTAGCTCCGTAGATGGCGACTATTTCTTCAACTGTTTTCACGTAAACAACCTCGCGTAAGCGTCATCCCCTGCTATATCTTGCCCTGTCAACCACGACGGTCGCCACTGTTTTTGACCATCTGTTTGTGGTACATAAAGTTTTTCCAAATTGTGTTCTAGGAACCATTGTGCCATAACACAGTCGTCAGTGCGGGAACCGGTGCCTTCAGCGTTCCAACGGGTGACTTCGTTGACTAAAAGAAGGGAATGCGGGCGTGCTTCTGTTTGCTGTTTTCCGGGCAAACGCACTCGGCCAACGCGCCATAACGGAGCCAGCATTTGCACTCCGTATTTGGGGTCGCCTTTGTTTCTCGAATGCGTGTAATGCGGGACAAGCTCCACGCCACGGATCGACGCCCAACGTTTGAAATGATCGTATTGGAGAATAAATTTTTGAGCGGCATTAGCTTCGATGATCCAGTGCGTAATAGGTCGCCCCATTGCGTGAGTGATTTGCCACCATTCTTCGGCAATGCCGGTGAATGTTTGCTCCGCATGGTTCCAATCAAGGAACGACGGTGCGTCCATCTTACGCCTATACGATTCAAGAAGGTAACGAAACTCTGTTTCAGGGTTGTAAGCCCAGCATTGGATAGCCCAATAGTTCGCTGGAGACGGGTCAGCGGTTGCGACAATGAAGAGATCCCCGGAAACTCCTGCGGGGATTTCCCAAAGGTCTCGGTCATTGTCCCAACATCCCACATGTTCAACGCCGTCTGCGCCCATTCCACCACTGACCCATAGCGGGTCAACAAGAACGCTGGCAGGGTTTATGTCCGATTGCTGATACAGGACTTCAAATCGGTCTGGAGTTTGCGCCTTAATGTGTCTAAGTCGTCGCCACGGGAGGCGGCGAGGGTAAAGTAAACACCCTTCGGGCCAAGGTGCGGCGTCAGGTTTGTGATCGCCCTGACAAAGTTCTTCATGATGTGCTTGATATTTGAGATGATGATATTTACGCCATTCTGTAGGTGCATCGTCGGGATCGAACTCCTCTAATTCCATTTCGTCGGGTGGAGCTACTTTGTCTAAGGCGTACCGGTAAATGTCGTCTGCGGACATGCGTTGCCCTTGCAGGATTAGTAGCCCTCCCGGCTCTAACCGGGTTTCTGCTACTTCGTCCCACCAGCGTCGCATGTCTTCACGGGATTCTGCTGACCGCATCTTGCGAGGGTCGTATACGTCGTCCCATATAACTAAATCAAAACGGCCTCCGAGGAAACCGGAGTCCATTCCGAAAGCAGACCACGTTGGTTCTTTCTGGGAAAGAGGTTGGTCGTCTTGCTGTAGCACTGTGAATGCTTCGGATCGCCAAATTTCCGAAGAGTCTGGCTTAAACATTCCGAAGTCTTGTTGAAGGGTTGCTTCTGCGTCTACAGCTAAACCTAAACGAACGTCGTTTAGTTCGGCTCTGACTGGATGCGCCCTATCAAACTCTGATCTTAGCCGACGGGAGTACCATTCCGCTAGACGTTGCGAAGCTGATCCGATCATTCCTCGGATAGCTCGGTTGCGTATAGTCGCCCATGCGGGTAACACTTTTGCAAAGAACGTGGATTTGCCGGAACCGGGTGGGGCGTTGATTACCGCATACTCTTCGTATTCGGTGTCCATTAAACCCATGATGCGTTCTGTGGCTTCTACTTGCCACGGTTGCAAAATGATACCAAAGTAGCGTTTAGCAAAAATTTCAATGTTGTCGTAGGCGGCTTGTGCTTCAGGGCACAGATCGTCGTATGACGGAACACCGGGTGCTGCTTGTTCACCCAATGTTTCTTCTGCCGCTACATAGTTGCGTGGAGCTTTACCGCTTTCGGCATCTCGACATGAATGATAAGAAATTTCGCATTCTTTTGCTGCGCCGTACATAGAGTTTCCTGCACGGCGCAGCGCCAGATACTGCGTCCACTTTTCTACAGTTATAGCTTTGCCCGAAGGCATAAGTTCCCCTTGTTAGCGTTTCCCGAAACCGTAAGATCCTTTAGGTTTCCGGGCGCCTTTAGATTCAGCACGACGAGACTTAAATGATTGTGACGATTTACGGCCACGATCTCGTGCTCCCAACGATTCGTCAAGACGATCGTTGTAGCCTTGCTTGTGGGAACTTGGTGAAGCGTGCGGGGGTATCCGTCCACTTGTGCGGTCTTGAGCCATAACTGTTTTCTTTCTTGTTAGGAGATCACATTACTCTACTGGCAAGATTCACAAATTTCCGGTGAATCGACGCTGCAATCGATAGGAGTGTCATCTTCAAAAGGATCAACCTCTAAACGTTCACCCATTTCTTCTAAACTCATCCACATCCCATCATCAAACATTTCTTGCGCTGTTGCCATTTAACAACCCATATTCTTTCGTAATTGTTCCCACACTGACCATTGCTGTTCAGTCCACGTATGTTCAATAGTGGACATTAATTGCGAACACTGAGGCCCAAAATCTCCAACAAAGTTGGTTTCGATTCTTACAGGTTCAGGTTCATCGTCCGACCATAACATCGAAACACCCGACACAGCCGCAATCAACGCCACCACAGCAGCAGTAATCGCTGCAACAATTTTTTTGATCGCATTCGACCAAACGTCCGCTTTCTCCGCAACATCTTCTATAGTCATTGCTCACAACTCCGACCACTGGCTAGCCATTGCTTCGGCTACCCCTACATATGTACGACTTCGGTTTTTCCAACGGTTTTTTGAGTCCGGCATAAGCCAACTCCTTTGAGTTCTCCCCTTAACTACGTTTGTGTGTTCCAGTTTTGGTAGTCCTTTAAGCCAAAGACAAGTTCGTTTAGATTCGCTATGACCAAAATGGTAAGGCTGAAAAGTTTGATCCGGTTTACGAATAGCAGTACCGATTTTGCCCACTGGGTTTTCTAAACAAATTTTAGGTATAGGTGCGTTTAACAGAAGCTCAACAAACTCTAAAGCTTCTTTCTGTTCTGCTTCTTTTTCTTTCCACCATCTAGCCCCTGACGCTGCTAAATGAGTGCAAGGAGGAAAAGCCAACATCAAATCCCACTGATCGTCAAGTAGATCACGAACATCGCCTTGATAATGTAAACCTTCAGGATTTCCTTCTGACAACAAAAAATCGCAGCTAACCGCATAATGACCCAAAGCAGCGAAACTGTCTCGGACACGCCCCGAGAACTCGCACGCCACTAAAACGTTCACTACTTCTTTCCTCTATTTCTTGCCCGATTAACTGACGGTTTCTCTGCAACTAAACCACCCCGCTTAGTATGCGATAAATCTTTTCCACCCTTACCCATTATGCCACGATCCCGACGGCCCTTCGCTAGCTGACGACGCTTAGCTTTCTGGCCCGGTTTACGATTAAATTTCGTGTTATACGCATCCTTCTTTTTGCGAGCTTCAGGACTATCCCGATAATATTGGGCAGTTTCTTTAGGAGCAGACGATTTTCTAGGAGCCATACCAACAAGATACCAAAACAACTGATACCATAAAAAAGAACTTGTGACATCGTGAAAGAACGACGCCGACCCAAGCGAAAGTAGGGTTGCGAGGTGAAAAACCTTCGACCCGAAAAGATCGACAGTAGGGCCAGTAAAGCGTCAAAGGCATATAGTCCCTAACGCCTTCGTGCAAGCGTATAAGTCTCCGACTTAACGAAGAAAGCTGTAAGACACAAGCAAAGGCGTTAAACAAATATCCGAGACTGAAACCGAGTGCTTGTCAAGGGAAGCCCGGAAAGCACAAAAAACATCGGACAGTCACACACCGGCCTTCCAACCGAATAATCCCCGGTTGGCTAAACAGCGAAACCCGGCTCCAATACCGCCAAAAAACGCTTTAGCTCCACACCCCACTGGGGCTAACTCTGCTCAACCACCCACCAAAACCGCCGCAACCTTTTCACCCCCAAAAAAGCCGCCCACCAAACAACCAACAAACCATTGCAC
>VTLG01004121.1_pt1 | contig 36624 bp, 42 predicted proteins | sample 4694571 | NCBI WGS metagenome assembly VTLG01 (sample SAMN12604809, study PRJNA352737) | marine metagenome | biome: ENVO:00000447; feature: ENVO:00000209|ENVO:00000569|ENVO:01000036; material: ENVO:00002151; isolation source: viral sequences binned using virsorter ...
AGAGAGAAAAAGATATATTATCCGATTCCCGGTTTAAGGCTCTATTAGCAAGCAAAAAGTGTGCCAAACGAAAATGTCAAGAACTTTTTTCATTTATTTTGAGCAGCAATAATCGTGCCAGCCGAAATGTCAAGAGAAAATAGTTCTTATACTGCGTTGTGCAACGTAATACCACGTAATACAACGTAGTACCAAGTGCTGCAGAATCCGCACACGTGGTACCAAGTAGTATCCCCGAGGCCGGGGATACTTCCAACGTTTACGAAGTGGTGGAAGTAGGTAAGCGCGAACTATTTTGCATGATTTCAAAAGTAACCCTTGAGGATGCAGCTAAATCTTAAACGAAGGATCATTAATATCGGATTTCGATATTATAGTCGGACTTAAATAATGAATAACGACTTAATAAAAGATCGCGTCATTGATTATGCACGCCTAATTACTTTGTTGTGTTATCAAGGACTGTCTGCCAAAGCTGCTGCTAAGGAGATGGATCTTACACATAAAGACATCGAGACAGCTTTAGCGAAGCCTACTGTCCAGAAGATGGTAGTCGATGCACAGAAGTCTAGGCACAAATTGATCGCGCATATACCTATAGCAAATTATGCTAACCGACTAAAGAAACTAGACAACCTGTTTAATGAGGCGTATGCATCAGGTGAACATGACGTATGCTTAAAAGCATTGGCAAGTGCCAGAGATGAAACTAAGACAATCATTGCAGTGAATAATGAAGAGAAAGTTGCATCACCATCAATTACAGTCAATATAGAAAAGTATGCTGTTAATGAATCTGAGTGGGTACAAGAAAATGATGCTAAAGGAGAGTTGACTAATCTAGTTAAAATACGTAAGATAGACCCAGTCGATATAACATCTTCTCCCACAGAGACTGCTACTACAAAGGATTACAAACCAGTTACCCGTGTAGTTCACTAATGCGTAAAACTGCTATCTTATATGGACACCATCCTGACTACTCTGATGTTGACTACAAAATAGATGCAACACATTTGTGTGCAAATTACTTAGGTAAGCTTTCTTTGGACCCTGCAGAAGAAATATTATCCCAAGGCTATACAAGTTTATGTGTTGCAGTTGTATATGGCTGTATTAATGAGGTTATAGAAAAGTTTCATAAGTGGGAAAACATAGACGATCTTCATCATATATATAATAGGTATACCGATGGAGAACCTGTTGCTAACTTAGCATCAGAATATGGTTTATCTATGAAATTGTTTAAGCAGCTATTAAAGAATTACGAAACAGAATGGGTAACAGAGGATCCTATACAAGCATTCGACTCCGCTAAGCCATTCTTTGAACATTTAGACATAGACCCTACTGATGCTTTGTTGTTCGCTAAAGATGTAGTTAATGGAACTAGGCAGCTAGGAATTACTGAAGTAGATAACGCACACATAGCAATGCCGGAACTAAGAGCTACTTATGCCAGTCACCCGTAAAAAAGAACGTATAGCAGCATACGATATTGACATTGCTTTGCAACCGAAGCAATTTGCGTTGCTTGATGCAGTCAAACGGGGCACACGTCATCCCTTTTATGGAGGTGCTCGTGGTGGAGGCAAGAGTTATGCTTCACGTTTTATCATGCTTGCTATGTTGTTGCAGAATCCTAAGACTACAGGATTACTTGTACGACGCACCTTTAAACAACTAGACGGTAATCATATACGACCGTTGTTCAGGCAGTTTCCAGAAATGCGTTCTTGGTATAATAAAAGTGAAGGTGTGTTGTATTTGCCTAACAATTCTGAATGGCAATTTGGGCATTGTGAACATGAAGATGATGTGTATCAGTATCAAGGGCAAGAATACGATTACGTGGGTGTGGAGGAAGTCACACAATTTACAGAATTCCAATGGGAGATTCTAACTACTTGTAATAGAACTTCCAACAAAGGAATTAAACCTGTTATGTGGGCTACAGGTAACCCGGGGGGTATTGGGCACTTGTGGGTTAAGCGTCTTTGGATTGACAGAGAATTTAATAAAGATTTAGAAGACGAAGCTGATTACAGGTATATTCCTGCACGTGTATGGGACAATCCAGCTCTAATGGAAGCTGACCCTAAATACGTGAAGGTATTGGAAGCGATTAAAGATCCTGAGATTCGACGGGCATTCTTAGCAGGTGATTGGGATATATATCCAGGTCAGTTCTTTACTCAGTTTCAACGATCGCAAATAGAAATTAAGAGTTTTGACGTACCTGAGAACTGGCCTATCTATGGAAGCTATGATCACGGGACAACCAGTCCCGCCTCCTTTAGTTTGTCCACTGTCGATTACGATGGACGTGTATATAGAATATGTGAATATTATCAAGCAGATCGGTCCGTCTCTGATCACGCAAAAGCGATTAAAGAGAGAATCAACTCTTGCCCGTTTACAGATGGTCGATCACCAGCGTTGATATATGCTGACCCATCTGTCTTTACTAAGGTTCGTGTAAGTGAAGAGAATACAAAGTCACCTGCAGATATATTCGCAGAACATGGAGTTTATTTAACACGAGCTAACAATGATCGCGTACCTGGGTGGGCTATCTGTAAGGATGCTATCATACACGATAAATTTTTTGCCTTTGCTGGATGGAATGACAATTTCTTTCGGACTGTACCGGGTTTGCCACGCAGTAATAGAAACGTAGAAGATGTAGATACAGACGCAGAAGATCATGCAGCTGATGAGTGGCGTTATGGCATGGTGCATATGTATAAACCTGGAAAGCCTAAGTTCGGCCAGAAATTTGGATCAGGACAAACTATCCTTGATTCCCTTGATGATTATGAATCATATGGCCGCTATCACAAGAAAGTCTTAGCCAATTGAAAGCTGAAGATATTAAATATTGGAAAGGTGAGATTACGCGTTCACGTAAAGCGCGTATGGAAGATCATGAAGTGTGGAGACGCCTTCTTGATTCATACTCACTAAAGATAACTATTCCTAATATGAAGCAAGAACGAATCGTACGATTTAGCCGTATGTATCCTATTGTGCGTCAGATTCTAGCTTCAGTTAGTTTCCGCTATCCCAAGCTATATGTTCAACCTAAGCCGTTGGTTGAAATGTTACCGGGAACGGATTATAGCGCAATCCATCGTATTTCAGAACGAGCCGCTAATGAAGCTCTCAGGTTAATGAAAGCTAAACCTGAAATTCAAATGGCTTTGTTCGATACATTGTTTTGTGGTGTAGGTTGGATTAAACAAGGATTCAATCCTGTAGGAAATGATGCTATTCCTCCTTATGTATCGAACGATGCTATGCGAGAAGATTTCTCTTGTGTAATGCGTCGTGATCCATTTAAGGTTAGTGTCGATCCTGATTGTGAACCGCAATCAATTGGTTATGCTGGATACGTAATTGAGGAGATTATAGCACCTTGGAAGTATGTTCGTGCAGACAGTAGATTTGATAAATTACCTAAAGATTTTACTCCTGGTGCAGGAGTTGAGGACAAGCATGGTCGATTAGGCGAAGATTTTGATGAAGATCGAACTAAGACAGAAGCCCCTATGGGGCCTGATGATGCAACTAATCCTTATCGTAAGGTAAGGTTATATGAAATTCATAATAGATACGATAGAGAGATATACACTTTCATTGAAGGTTTCGATGAACCTATAAGAGAACGCCGCCACCCATTTGCTAATGTAACTGGAGTCTCAGATGATACTGGACAAATCGTAGCATTAGAAGAAGCTCCAGGATGTCTCTTTATAAATGGGTCGCAGTATATTCCATTGAAGTTTGATCTAAGTTCTAAGTTCTATCCACAACCTCCATTGCAGTATATAGAGGATTTACAGAATTTAGTTATTGAGTCATTGTCACGCCGTGCTGATGCATTAAAACGATTTGCACGTATTGTCTTTGTGGAAGAGCAAGAACTAGCTCAGAATCCTGAATTAAAGACTCAGCTAGATCGTGCTGAAGATGGGGACATAGTCGTAGTTAAAAATAACAATGCTGTTAGGGAGGCTGATTGGGGTACAGTGCCTTCGGATCAATTAGGTATTGAAGCAGATTCACGTCAATACGAAGAACAATCTTTGCATGTGCGCCAATTGACTGGTGAAAGTTCTTCTAGAGAAACTGCAACTAAGACTGCTGTGGTGGCAGCTCAAGGATCACTTAACAAAGAATGGATGCAAGACGCTGTTGCTGAAGCCTATGTAACCATTGCACATAATAACTTTGCTATGTGGAGAGATCCTCGATACTTGCCTCAGCAGTTTATCCAAAATATAGCGCAGGATAATGCTGAGTTTCAATGGCAGGTATTGACTAGTGCAGATTTTAACTATGAATATGTGTTGACAGTTGAGGCTGGTTCAATGCATCCTTTCATAGAAGAACAAGAACAACAGAACATGATCCTGTTGTATGATAGGTTGATTGGCAGTCCGTTGGTAGATCAGGTTGAAGTCACTAAAGATCTTATTCGATCGTTTAGGAAAGAAACTCCTGAACGCTGGCTTAAGGGTGCTGGTGCTCAAGATGCAATTATGTTGGCTAGGTTGGAAGTAGACTTCTTTATTATACAAGGTCAGAATCCTCCAGTAGAAGCTGGTCAAGATCATCAATTGCATATGGAACATCAAAATCCTGATGCTATTACTCAGCATCAACAATTCCAGCAAATGATGCCTCAACAGCAACAAACAGTAATTCAAGTAGCTACTATGCATGTACAGCAGCATATGCAGATGTTGCAGCAGCCTATACAACAGGGTGGTAGTCAACCCGCTGTAGATGGTAGATTACTGCAAGGTCAATCAGACTTAGAATCGACTGTGAGAAGTAATGCACAAGAAGTAAGTAAAGTAACTAACCAAGAAGCAACTACATTAAATAGGCAAGGCGGAGAATGATTAGACACGACTTGTGGTGCGACTGCGGTAATGAAGAAGTAGATTGGATCTTCATAGACAACGCTGCTGACATGCCGAAATGTTCTAACTGTGGCGATCCAATGCAGATTCATTTCGGTCGTGTAGTTGGCCCAGCTCGGTTTAATCCTAATTGCGGATCAATGTATGGTAAATACCATGCAGGATTTGGTATGGTCGTTGAAGATTATGCGCATAAACAGAGATTGCTTAAACAATATAATTGCATTGAATCTAGCGATGCTGTAAAAGGATCTAAACAGAATCATTACCCTGAAGGTTACGATCCAGACCATGCTAACAATCCACACTATGATGAGCAGACTAGGAATTATCAGTCTGATTCTACTGATTGGTTATCTTCTACAGAAGAAGATGCTATATCTAAAGCACAAGCTCGGTGGGAGAAATCAACTCGTTGCTAACCAGGTGTTTTTCTTAACTATTTGTTTTTCTTAACTATTTTTCAGGAGGTAATGAAATGCCTAAAGTAGGAAATCAACAGTATTCGTATTCACGTAAGGGACGCCAAGCAGCTAAACGAGCGTCCAAGCGAACTGGGAAACCAATTCGGAAAGCTAAGAAAGGATCATACTAATGGCCTTGACGATAGAAGCAGATAAATCTGGTGTACGGGGATTTATTGTGGTTAATGACGAATCTAACGAAGCTGTGGGATCAGCTAAAACTATGGAGCAAGCTCAGAAAATTATTGACCTCATTGAGCTGGCCGCCAAGTAATATCTGATTCCGATATTATACATTCATCTAAGGAGATCGCAAAATGTCTGAAGCAACGCCGACACCAGTTGAAGTAATTGAGCCTACTGAGAATGCTCTCGGTGACGATTTTACTCCTGCTGTGGAGGGAGTCAGTGCGGGAGACGTAAACTCACAAGCACAGATAACACAACCTGCAGCAAGTGTAGACTCTATTAATACAGGAGAATTTGACCCAGAGTCTGTAAACTGGGCATCTGTACAGCCTGAGGAAGTGCCTGAACGGTTCCGGTATCTTATACCTCAAGGTCGTAAATTGATGTCTATGGTTAACAAGACTAATGTAGAGTTACGATCACAGCTTGACAATCTTAAACAGGCCGAAGAACATTATCTAACGCGGATCGAAAACTTAGCGCAAGGGCAGGGTCAAGCGCAATCGCAAAATCCTGCTCAACCGCAACCTGTGATCCAGCAATTTGGTTTTGAGCCTGGTGGAGATGGTTACGATGACGCTATGATGGTTGAGAAGATCGCGCATGGTGTAATGACACCTATGCAAACACGACTCGACACGATTAGTGATACATTAATTCATCTTAACAACCAGATGCAAACACAGACCAATGCTCAGGCATCACAGATCAAAGAGCGGACTGCGCAAGAAATAGATGCGGCAGTTGAGGTGCATGGGGACGATGTGTATAATCATAGTGATGACATTATGGTTCTTAAGAACAAGACAAATCCAAGTACTGGTCAACAGTATTCTGTCAAAGAAGCTTATGAACGCATACGTGAACTCACTGGAAATTCCACGTCTAATGCATCTGTTAACGGTCAGCACCCGACTATTGATCCTTCTCTAAGAGCTGCGGAACAGTCGCAAGGCGCTCCTCAGCTTGGTGGTGGATCTATGTCGGATCAACCTTTAACTTACGAGCAAGCTCTAGAGCGGCTCAAAAAAACAACAGGATTTAGCTAATGCCAGCTACAAGTAGATCAATTGACTGGGATGCTGCGTGGACGCTATCCGGAACTGCCCGCAAGAAACGACTGACTGATACGATCTTTGACGCTTATCCTACTTTGCGTATGTTCAATTCTCGCGCTGAAGTAGAGACTGGTGGCAAGGAGATTCAGGAAGATGTATTGTATGCGAAGAACAGTGGTACTTGGTTTGACGGATACGATGAGGTCGGTACTGCGGCAGTGGATGGCATCACGATGGCATTCTTTCCGTGGAGGTACTACAGCGTACCAATCACGATTTCGATGACTGAAGATGAGGAAAACGCTAATGCTGAGGGTGCTATGAAGTTGATGGCTGCGAAGTCTAAGCAGTCTCTTCTTACTGCACGTGACGCTATCAACGCTGCGATTTATGCAGCCCAGTCAGGTAAAGCCTGTCTTGGTTTGCAAGACCTCGTTGCAGACACTCCTACCACAGGGACAGTAGGCGGTATTAATCGCGCTAATGCCACTTGGTGGAGAAACCAGTACGACGCAACGTCAACTAACGTTGACAACAAAACTGGTGATGTCTATGATGGTTTGTCTCGAATGTCTTCAGTGTGGAACAATTGCTCCGAAGGTAACGACTCTCCTACGGATATATTCACCACATTGACGGTATTTGGCGACCTACAGACGATCTTTGAATCGACTGGATATGCTCGACTTAGCGCGGGTGACTCTGGTGAAGCGGATGCTGGTTTTCCAGTATTTCGTGGTGCCACTGTCAGGTATGACCGTGATTGTGCTAGTCAGCATATGTATTTCTTGAACAAAGAGTACATCAAGATGAAGATCATGAGTGGTAAGAACTTTGCTAAGACTCCGTTCAAGGAGCCTACCAATCAGTTCGCCCAGGTGGCCTTTATCGTGATTGGACTCCAGCTCGTTATTAATAATCCGCGGCGACTTGGTGTTGCTACGGTCCTAACGTAATAACAGACCGCGAAAGGTTGAATTACAATGGCTCTTGACGATAGTAGAAGCTGGTCGTTTAACGACGACGGCACAGACAATAACGCCCAAGTTGGTGCGGGTGGTATTGATGGAGGTAGGGATAAGCAGACTATTTACCAGGAATCTTCTAAGCAGTATTTTCCTCTTGGTGCTCGCAGATCATTTCCAGATGGGCGTTCTTTTAGATACGCTGAATTTGGAGCTGCTGCAAATGCAGGACTCCTAGTTAGTCAGGATATATCTGCCACTTGTTTGGCTGAAACTGATGATATTGTAATAGCTGCTTCTGGAGCGTTTTCTCCGGCTGCTGACTCTACTAAATTGCAAATAACTCTTGCAAGTATTACAGCGGATGATTATGCAGGTGGGTATTTGCATGTCACCGATGATGCTGGCGAGGGCTATCAGTATAGGATTCAGTCTAACAGCGCTACTGATGCTACAACTAGTGGTAAAGTAGACATTTACTTGTATGATCCGATTGTAACTACGCTAACTACTGCGTCTGATATCGCGATTACAGGTAATTTGTGGAACGGTGTTATTGGTTGTACTGCAGGTACTGATTATATTATGAGTGGTGTAACTGCCCGTACAATGCAATCTGGTTATTTTGGCTGGGTGCAGACTACTGGCGTTGCTACTATTCTAGCAGACGGTACTATAGCAATAGGAGATAACCTAACGCTATCTGATGGTGTTGCTGGTGCTGTACAGCTTAAAGATGCTGAAACCGAACCTTTGGTTGGTCAAGCTCTTTTTGCTCCAGATAATACTGGTCATGTTGGTGTTCGGTTGTACGGATTGGAGTAACTTTATAGTGTAATACGTCTCTAATGGGGCGTATTACACTACTTAATTTTTAGGAGATTAAAATGACTGAAGGAACGCAACAGAAAGCCCGCACTGTGCAGCCATCTACCAAAGCGCCAGATGAGCATGACCCGGTGCCTCTTGATGCGGGGAAGAATTCGCCTTCCAATATTAGAGCACAAGCGGATGAAATCGTAGGTATTTTAAGTCAAGCTGACCCTAAGTTAAAAAAGCAACTCTTGAAGTCTTTAGGTGCCAGTGAACGTGTAGTTAGAAAGACACACAGAAACGACAATAGAAAAGTTCTTGAAACTGTTCGTGGTAGAGGTGAAGCTCTCAGGGCACAAGAATCTACTATACTGCGCTATGTGAAACGAGACGATAACGGATATCCTGTACAAGAAAATGGTCTTCCAGTATATGAGGAATTGACCTTTGAAGGTTTTGTGCCTGTACCTCCAGATCCTGTATGTGACAAAGGACGTGGGGCTGTTATAGAGTGGGCAGAGAAGTGGTTTGAAGGAGAAGTAATTAGTTCATCTTCACTCGACTTTGATGAATCCTATCAATCTGTAGAAGATATAGCACAGGATGCTACGCTTCAACTAATTTCAGGATAAGAGGAGCAGCCATGACAATCGATCGTATCGCTGAGGTCTATCGCGACCTTGGACTCGAAGATGAACAGAACCGATTGTATTTCGAGGGGCTTGCCAAGCTACAAACGCTCGACCAGAAGGCAATCGTCACCTATGAAATGAGCCTTGCAAGCGGCACTAGCACACCAACTCGAAGCGGAATTGCATATGACACTAGAACAGTTGTATGAAATTAGTCTGAGAACCATTGGTCTTGGAACGTCCTCATCGACGTTTCAGACCAATGTTTTAAGACTAATGCAAATGAGTTCAGATAGACTTCTGGGCATTAGCCCTTGGTATTTCCGTAGGAAAAAAGGTACTATCACAACTTCTTCTGGAGACAACCAATATGACTTTGCTTCAGATTTTGAGTATCCTATATCTGCAAAAAACTACACAAAGAACTGGACCTTACATTTCAAGTCATTAGATTGGCTTGAGGAGGTAGATCCAGATGAAAGTAGGTCAGGTTCTCCGACGCATATTATCCCTATGGGGATTAATGAAACCAATGCAGTCTTCGAGACGTTGGTATATCCGAAACCGGATGCGACGGAAACATTAAACTATTGGTATATTAGTCAAGTCCCTGATCTGACTGCGTTGTCTTCTAGCACAGACATGGACAAGTACATGCCTAAGTGGGCACAGAATTATATTGTATTTGATGCTGCTGGATTGTATCTAGCGGAAAAAGGAATCAGTAACAAATCGCTAAGTAATTTCTCTATACGAGATCAATTTAGGGACCAAGGATTACGTATACATAGAATGTTTGTGTCAGACAAAGACATGAAACTTGGTCGCGGGCATATCAATGCAGATGCTGGTAAATATTTTCATTGGTCTCCTGAAGATGGAGCACTTACTACATGACAGAAATTAGTAATGTTCCAGCGTTAGCTTTAGGTCCGTGGGCAGAGTTCGACATTAGTCAGCCTGCTGTAGATTTAGGTGCTGATGTATTGTCTGAAATGAAGAACACATTCATAGATTTGAGTGGTGCTATCAAGACTCGTGGAGGATATGCTAAGTATATATCTTCTGCATTAGAGAGTGGCGCCCCGTCAATCGTTGGCGTAAACAAGCACAGGTTCAGCGCCTCTTCTAGTGCTGTCTGGTGCGTAGCTGAAGGTGGAGATTTTTATGAAGATGTCTCAGGAACCTGGACAGACCGATCAACTGGTGCTGGAATCTCTTTTACAGCAGGCGACGATAAAACGATCGTATCGACGAACGCCAACGGGACGCTTATTGCGTGTAATGGACGCGGAAACCTCGCACCAATTAAATGGACAGCAGCCGGAGGAAACATTGCCGCAGCAGGAGTTGGATCATCTAATGTAACTTCTTGTGAAGCGGTAGCATATTGGAATGATAGACTTTGGTATTTAGGAAGCAACGTAGATGAGCGATATGCTCACTTTTCTGCTCGGGGTACAATCACCTCATTTGGAGTAAATGATTACTATTACGGTGATACACTCTGTCGAATGGCGTTGCCTATACAGAATTATTTAGCTATGTATACTACAGATGGTATATGGGGATTAACACCAACTGGTAACTCAGAAGATCCTTATGCACTATCTAAGAAGTCTCCTGTAGGGACTACGTGCCGTAGAGGTATCTTGGCATTGGCTAATGGGTTGCATTTGTTCATCCGAGAAGATGGTATATATGCATGGGATGGTGGTGGATTGCCAGCTAAGATTTCACGTAACCTAGATGGAGCTGAAAAAGGCTGGGTTGATATCAATTTAAGTGCTTTAGATGATGCATTTGCTATTGATGTTAAAGACAGAAACCAGGCTTGGTTCTTTGTGCCAGATGGTTCTGGACAAACCTTAATGAATAAAGTATATGTGTGGAATTACTTATCTAATAGATGGGTAGGGATTTTTAGTGATTTCACTCGTATTTGTGGTGCGTACTTTGATGCAACTCCTCATTTAGGTGGATCAAGTGATGGTTTAGTATGGAAACATGATACAGGAACAAATGATGACAGTAGCGCTATGGATTGCCAAGCAGCTACAGCAGCTCCTCCTCCTATGGGCTTAAGTCAAACAGTTCAATGGGTATTTGGACGCTGTGAATTTGAAGCGCAAGCTGAATCATCGTCTTTATCTGTGCAGCAATCTGGGCCTACAGCAATATCGGATGTAGATATAATTGAAGTAGGTGATCCCAGTGATGCTTTAGTGACAGATTTTGTTATAGGTTCTAGTGGTATTAGAGGCTCTGATGTCGCTTATACTGCAGATTTTGATCTCAATGGATTTGACCCAATGACTAAAGTAAGATTTTTTAATAATACTATAGACAGACCTTGGGTCATGCGTAGATGCGAACTTAATTACGTTCCAATGGGTAAACATGGCATTGGAGAATTGGGGATAATATAATGGTAGGTAGTTTTACTTCGGAGCGAAAAGCAGCAGCAGGAAAACGGTTTAGAGACCATATTACAGCTAATCCTACTTGGGGTACTAAAGGCGGTAATGTATTGACTCATAAGATTGATGGGATGACTATGAGTCAATTAGATGAAGAAGGAGAATTTGGCCAAAAAAATTTAAATGCCTTAATTAATAAATTATCCCAAGAAGTATATAACAGACCAAAATCTGCTGATGAAATACGTAGAGAACGAGAAGCAGCAGCCGACTTAGCTAGACGGGATGCTGAAAGAAAACAATTTGATCAATGGAAACTAAGTCAAACTCAACCAACACAATCAGTAGCTCCTGTACAAGTAACACCTCAAGATATAGCATCTTATAATATAGATGCTTCTGGACGTACTCATGGTAAGCCACTAGAAGCTGTTAGGTCAATAGAAGCTGCTAAAGCTGGTACAGAAGCTATCGCAGCCAGTGTGCCTACAGCAACAATTACAGATGATGCTGGGGAAATAATTAGCAGACCTGTAGTTCAGACTGATACTGGACCGACTACCTCACAGAGTGCTACTGATATAACGGATGCTGATGGAAATGTTATTCAAGCTGGTAATCCGTTAATGAAAGCACAATTTGAGGCTCTGCTTCAGCGAATGACTGATGAACGACAAGCTGAAGAACGCTTTGCTCAAACTCAGAATGCTCGCCAAGATCAGATTAGGCAAGACCAAATTAGACAGCAAGAAATTACTTTAGCTAATGCTGAACGAGCTGGTAGAGAAGCCTTTGCAGGTACACAAGGGCCTAGGTTTATTGCTCCTCATATAGAGGGTAATGATCCTGTACAAGCTGCTACGAGACGTGCTTTGATGTCTCAACTGTCTGGAAATAAATTTCAGGCAATGGAAGCTCAACGGATACAAGCACTAGAAGATGATGCAGAAAAATCTCGTGAGGCTTTGTTAGGTAGGTTAAGTGATTATGGTGTCTTAACTCGATCTGGTCGTACTATAGATAGATTAGGAGAATTTGAGGGGCAAGTACTTAGGGGTAGGGGTGATGTAAGAAGCCAGATGGAGCAGCTTAGATCACAACAATTAGCTAATGCTATAGAGCAAGGTAGAGGCTTTAGGGAATTTGAAGTTGGTGCTGATCTAAGTCGTGCTGAAATGATTAATCAAGCATTGGCTAAAGGATCAGATATAGATTTTAGAAGGTATGAATTGCAGCAAGATGTTGCTAATCAAGCAATGTCTAGGCAACTTGCATTGTTAGATCCTACTGGAAGGGAACAGTTCCAGCAGCAGATTCGCGGGCAACTTAGCGAAGAGCAGCTAAAAAGAACTGGAATGGATTTAACTAGGCAGCAATATGAAACATCAAAAGAACAATTTGAAGCTGATAGAGCTTTAAGAGAAGGAGAATTGACAGGTCGGTTTGGAGACGATGATACATTAGCAGCAGCACGTTTCGGTGAAGAATCTCGCCAATTTAATTTAAATAGGATGAGAGATGCTGAACGTCTTAGACTTGAAACTCGTGGAATGGGTCTTGAAGAAGCTCGCCTAGAAGGTACTTTAGGCTTAGAGCAAATGCGTTTGCAAGAAGAAATGCGTGTAGGTGATTTAGAACGTATGATGCAAAGATCGCAATTTGAGCAAGATCGCCAATTACGTGAAGGAGCATTGACTGGACAGTATGGCACTGCAACTTCATTGGCTGGCCAAGAAATGGCTATGCGTAGGCAAGCTCAAGAAGCTGAGTTGTTTGGTTATGTAGAGACAGATACTGATGATCCTTTGGTACAAGCTGGTTTAGCTCCTTCTGGCAAACGTCTAACCCGCTCTGAAAAAGAAGCTGAGTTTGAGCGTGAGATGATGCGCGAAGAGTTAGGTCTTCGCCGAGGTGAATTGACTGGGCAGTATGGTACAGAAGATACATTAGGAAGTCAAGAAATGGCTTTGCGTCGTGCTGAACTCACAGGTAGAATGGGTGAAGGTGCTGATGCCCAACAAACTATGGCAGCGCAGCAATGGGCTGATGAGCAAGCATTACGTGCTGGTGAATTAACTGGTCGATATGACGAACAAGATACTTTAGCTGCCCAACGCTTGAAAGATGAAAAAGAATTCCGCGGTAGGGAAATATCTATAGGAGAATCAGCAGAAGAACGGGCTAGCAGCGCATTAACCCAAGAAATGGCTCTTAGACGTGCAGCACAAACTGGGTTCGATGAGTTTGGGCAACGTACTATGGAGTCACAGCGCCTTCACCAAGAATCTGAAATCGCTAGAATGGCTCGCGAACAGCGAGCAACTGAATGGGGTGGAGAGCTAGGCTTACGAACTAAAGAACAAGAAGAAGCTCAGGCGCAAAGAATATGGGCTAATACACAAGAACGAGAACGACGTGTACAAGAAGCAGGTCAATTTGAATCAGAAATGGGTTTAAGGCGACAGGAACAGCAGATTAGTCGTGAGGGCCAAGCACAAGCATCACGATATGAAATGGCTCGAATGAATGAAGCAACAATGCAAAGAAATCTTGATGCAGAGCTAGGCCGAGGACAATTAAAATTAGGACAATCGGCAGAAGAACGAGCTGCTAATCAATTAACACAGGAGATGGCATTACGCCGAGCGGAGCAGACTGGATGGCAAGAAGGTGCATGGACTAAAAATTACTTAGGTAAGCCAGTGCAAGGTGAAGGTAGACGTACATTAGCAGGTCAGAGGCTGCATCAAGAAGCTGCAATAGCACAACAAGAACGTAATATACGAGAAAGACAATGGACACAGGATCTTGGCTTAAGGCAGCAAGCAGAAACTCGCCAAGATAGGGCTTTGACAGAACAAACAGGACAGATGGCGTGGGAAAATAGATTGCGTCAAGATGAAGCCTTACGTAGGCGAGAATTTGAGATTGCTAGATCTAATGAAGCTGCAATGGTAAGAGCACAGCAAGACACGCAGTTTGGAAAAGAACTTGGTCTTAGACAACAAGAGCAGCAGATTTCTCGTGAAGGTGCAGCACAGGCATCTAGATATGAAATGGCTAGAGCTAATGAAGCTAGATTAGCTAGAGAGCAAGCAGGAACAGAATTCGGCTCTCGTATGGAGCGTACAGATAGAGAGATACAGCTGGCAGAGAATCAGCAACAAGCTGACATACGTAATCAGTCTTTAGCTATGATGCAAGCACTAACATCAGCAACTGAAGGTAAGCTGACTCCAGAAGCTAGACGCAGACAAGCTGGTCTGCAGGCAGAATTAATGGCTGACAGTATGCGTAAATCAGGTCAATTTTCAGATGAACAAATAGATGAATTTGTACAGAATATAGTTGAAGGCGGAAAAGGCGACACAGTCACCTCTCGTGACGAAATAAGCATATGGAAGAAACTGAACCCGTTTAGCAGGTTCAAAGGCTAGTAAACCTATATTCGTAGAACATGGTTGTAAATGTAACGGATCCTCCGACTAGGACGGTACACGGTGTGGAATACGACCCTTCTCATTGGATGTATTATGATGACTGAGACGAATACGACCTTAAGGGAAAGAATTAATCAATGGCATTTATGACAGCAGCTACAGCAATAAAACTTGGGGTAATGGCAGCTAGTATCGCAGCAGGAGAGTATTCGAGACGTTATGGACAAGCGCATCAAAAAAAGGTGGCTAAAGCACAAGAGAAAGAGAATTTTCGAGCGCAAATGCTTTCTATGGCTACGAAACGAAATGTACAGCCATCTAGAATCCAAAAAGATCCTGGAGCTGGTTTGCAATTTGCTACTGCGGCAGGGCAATATATTCCTCTAATAGGTCAAGCTGCTACACTTGCTCACAATGAAAATTGGTTCCGAGGAGGAGGAGGAGGAGAAGTAATTAAGCCTCCTTTATCCAGCTCTTTTGAATATCCTACACACAGTTACCAAAACCCTTGGATGGGTTGACCCTGATCCTGGCTCGTTTAGTTATGGTCACGTAGCATAAAAGTATAAAATCGAGATCCGATATTATAAAGGAAATCCTTAATGGCTGATTACACATACGGACAATCTTTAGCGCCTCAAAAAACTAGCAACTTAGGTCCGCGATTAGCTTTTGCTGGACATGCGTTGCAATTAGCTGGTGGGCTTGGTTCTATGTTTTCTGAATCAGCTCGCAGAAAAAAAGAAGTTGAAGATGAAAACAAAGCTATTGCCAGAGCTAATTTAATTAGTGTGTTGTCTGGACAAGCACAACAGCCTATGATGCGTTATCGTGGGCCTAATTTAACTGAACAAGTTAGTAAAGGCGCATCAGTTGTCGGTAAAGTTCTTAGTAGTTATGGACAATATGTAGATGAAAGTAAAACTAGAGAACAACAGCAACGGCTGCAAGGGCTTAACTTGCGTAATGCAGAACGTAATGAAGCTGCGAGATTAGGAAAGGAATATTATAATAGTCAAGTATCTAGGACTATAGATCGTGATAGTGACTTACTTAGAAGTACGATGAGAGACCTAGGATACGCATCACCAGAAACTAGAGAAAGTAGATTTCAGAAAGAATATTATAGTAAGATAAATCGTGAAGATTTGTATGATGAAAATGGAGTTTATATAGGTTCTGAGGGAACAGGCGATAGAAATGTAAGAAATCACAACCCAGGTAATATTCAGACTACTTTAGAGAATGCTATGGCTTGGTATCACTCTAAAGGTATCAGTGTCGTAGGATTAGATGACGAAGATGGAGATGGGTTCGGTTATGTTATCTTTGCGACAGATAAAGATGGGAAAGCAGCTTTAGTTCAAGATATAAATGCTAAGTACAATGATGAAGAGATAGCTACTATTGGTGATTTTGCTAGAAAATATATAGGAGGACAACTCCCGGGAGATCCCACAGCTGTAAATAAAGATCAGCAAGGAACTATAGATGGATTATCTAACTATCTAAGCATATTAAATCTTAAGACTGAAGATACTCCATTACATCTAATTAATCGAGATGATTTAATAGCTGCTATTGTAATTAATGAAAGTGGTACTGATTCAGCTGTACATTTCGGTTATGCTGCTGAAGACAAACCTAGAGTTAATTCTACTATAGATAATATAGCTGCAAAACGTACAGAACTATTTAGAAATCATACTAAAAATCAATTAGCTTTAAATGGATTTAACCCCTATAATAGACGCGAAGAGTTAGTTAATACATTTCTTGCGCGACCTGAAAATGCAGGTAAAACTATGTCAGATGAATTTAGAAATAATTTTATTACAGGCATAGAAGACGCTATAGAAAAAGAAAAAGTACGATCGACTACACGCTATCTAGATACAGCTCGACTATCATTTACAGAAGAAGGTCGAGCACTTGCTCGTCTACAAAACGAGAATGCAGAAGAGTTTCGTCAGGCTCAATTGGCCGCTACTAAAATGTCAAATAATAATAAGCAAAAATTTGATAGCAGTCTAGCTATGCGTGAAGAACGAAAACAGTATAAGACACGAATTAGCGCATCAATTAATTCTTCTTCTCAGATGAAATCTTTAGAAGCGTTTGATGATACTTTCGATAAATTTATGTCAGCTGTAGATACATTAGACCAGCATAAAGATGCCTATAGAACTAAGAAGGGACTGAGCAAAGATGCACCAGTTACATTCGCTGACTTAAAAGAGTACGGTGGAGGTGCTCTTGACATAGTAGCAATTAATATGTTTCAACGATTAATTGACCCTGCTACAGTTAGAGAAGGCGACTTCGCTGTGTGGATGACTAGAGGTGGTGGAGCAGTTGATGGATTACAAATTTACATTCAAAATCTCTTTGGTGATGGTGCTTCTATATCAGGAACTACTTTAGAAGGTATGCGAGAGCTTGCCATAGCCATGCGCAAAGGAGTAAGAACTAGAGTATTAGCACGTACATTGAGGGATATCTCAGGTATTATAAAAGAGACTAGACATCTTGATGTTGATAGTGAAGCAGAACCTAGAAAATTATATGAGTGGCTGCAGCTAGGAATGAAAGATACTATAGATGCGTTTCAAACAGCTACTGGAATGTCTTTTGACGATCTAAAACAAAGTAGACTTAACTTGATGTATGATGAAGAGGGTAATCCTTTGCTAAAAGAAGGCCCTCTTATGCTAGAGGATACAGGAAAACCTATATTCGTAGAACATGAAGATGATGTAGCTTTTGTTGATCATATAATGCGAGTTATGGAAGACACTGAATACCTTCCAGACAAGGGTTACGCTACAGAGATCAATCATACTGAGAAATGGAGTTTGACTGATAAACAACAGCAGGATCAGTTAGCTGCAATCAATGAGAAATTGGGGATGACAGATGACGCTGCCCCAAACTATGACTCTGCCGCAGATGGAGAAAAGAAATTTATTGGTGACATATTTGACGCAGCCCGTAGAGGATGGGATAACGTAGCAGCATTAGGCACAGCTGCTGGTGTTCCTAATCTACTTGCACAAAAAGTAGGAATCCCGTATCGAAAATTTGGAGCGCAACCACTCACAGATCCGAACTACCAACGCCGATTAGAAGTAGCCTCCAAACAAGCATTAGAGGATTATAATACAGAAAGACAAAAGTCTGCTATTAATCTTTCTGGAATAGCTAAGAAAGCTAAAGGAGCACTCGCTGAGGCGAAATGGTTTGAAACTGAAGAAGATGATAAGCTCATGTCTTGGTTGAAATCTTCTTCTATCCACTCTCGTTTGAATAGAATAGGTGCCCAATGATCCCTTATCATGAATTAAGTAGTTTATCGAGACAATCTATAGAAGCAAAATACGATAGAGATGAAATAATAGAATCTTTACGCCATTTAAATACTGTTGGTGTAAATCGTTATGAAAATACACCAATTGAAGGTGGTGATCATAATACATCACTCAAACAATTAGGTATATCACAATACGATCATAATCAAGATTTCTTTTCGTACAAAAATTTAAATGCGCTTAAAGATAATTTAGGCCCCTCTGCAGGCAGTTTTTTTGAAGGATTGCATCAAGCTGCTAAAGATCCCGGTTCTACTTATGAAGCACTGAAAGAAATGGGAATTAGTGGTATAGTTAATGAGTTAGATCAGCGTTATGGATCATTAAATAGAATTAAAGAAACAGCTACTGAAGATCCTTTTGGAACAGGTATTGATGTTGCTGGACTTCCTTTTACTGGTCTTGGTAGAGGTGCAGCGGCACTAAAAACAGCTGGAACTGCTGTTGCTGCTACAGGAGGAATGGGAGCTAAAGTTGCTGGAATGGGCATTAAAGGCTTAGGTCATGCAGCTGAAGCTGTAGTTGATCCTTTAGGCACTGCAATTCAAGGAACTTGGGGAGCTGCTAAAGCAGCAGGCCAAGCAGGAGTAAAGGGACTTGATGTAGTTGCAGAATTAACTTCAGCAGTGCCTACAGCTGCTGCACGAGCTACTAGAGAATCTAGTGAAACACTGGCTGGATTACGTCAACTAGAATCTACAGGAAAAACATGGAGTTGGATTCCCAAATGGAGACCACTTAAAGAGTATGTTGCAGATGAAGATTTTGTGTTTGATCAATATAGAGTAGCTATAGATCAAGTTGAAGAAAATATAGGCACAATTATGGAAGGTGCATACGAAGCAGTTAGATCAAAAGGGTATAAATCTCATATAAATGTACAAGAAATTGTAGATGTGATAAATGATCTATATCCAAGTGCTAATAAAAATATTCAGGTAGGTGTATTGGATCGTGTAGATGAATTTAGTGCTGTGGATTTGCCTACAAAACCAGCTGTACCTGCTCCTAAAGGAGGTGGTGTCACTACTGATCTAGCACAAGCACGTGATCCTACACTAGGTACAAAGCCAGCACCAGCAACAACTACACAAGTAGATAAAATTAGATTTCAACCAAAAAAAGCTGGACAAGCATACTGGGAAGTTGGTGGAGACGTTAAAATATATAAAAAAGGTGAAGCTCCAGTTACTGATGATATAACCTTAGATCAAACTCCTATAGTAGTGTCAGAAATAAATACTGCATTATCTATAATAAAACATAGACAATCTGACGAAGTATTTCGGGCATACAAAGCTATGGAGACAATTCAGAAAAATAGATCAGGCCAACAAGGAATAGATCCAAAAGTAACTATTCTTGTAGGTAAATTACGCGAGGAATTAGCTCGACAAGTAGGTCGTGTTGACGCGGCTGGTAATCTTAATATATTTGGAGAAGCAATAGAAAAAGTAAAGCCATTTTATAAAAATGTAACAGATTTCAGACAAGTATTAGGCATACCTAAAGATCCAATAATGCGTGTAGATAAAGCTGGTACTATATTAAATAAATTAATGGCAATAATGAAGTCTAATGCGGATGCTGAACAAACTGTTATTCGTAAATTTAAGCAATTATCTGGCACCAATCCAGAAAAAGATATGCTGGATCCAACTAAGCATGGAATGGCATATGGTAATCTAGATCCTACTGCAGCTGCTGCTGGAGCTTATATGCGCAAAAAATTGCCTGGAAATATTGTAGGTAGAAGTATGCTTTGGGGAGCTTTAGGATTATCTGGATTTACTGTAAGTGCCTTATTTGGAATAGCTATGACATCACCAGCTATTATGGGTAGATTTTTAAGTTCAGTTGGAATGGCTACAGGAGTTAAAAATCAAATTGTAGATATTACTACACAATTGTGGAAAAAACCTTATGTTAAAGACTTAGCTAAACGTGGATATACATTAGGTGGAGTAATGTCTCAAATGGCACACAGAGAGCAACTCAACCAGCAAAAAGGATCTAGGAGATAAACGATGGGTACTATATCAAGAAGCCACTCGTTTACTGCAGGAGAAAAACCTACAGAAGCACAGTGGAATGTTGATATTAATCAGCTTATTACATTGGTTAATGGCAACTTAGATGCAAATAATGTAGATGCGACAGCTATTGCTACTGTAGCTTCGTCGCAGACAATCAGTGCTAGAAAGACATTTACTGCGGGGATTGCGGTAGATGAACTTGTGGCTATATCAGCTGCTGGAGCTGGTGACATTAAATTAACAGAATTTAGGTGGGATCCAGCTTCAGGTACATTAGCTGATGGGGATGGTTTTTATATTTCCTTGGTTGCGGATAATGATAATTCAGGGGAAGAACATGAATACGCACGAATTTTAGTTGACCTTGATGATGTAAGTAATGCTTCTGAAGATTCATCTTTGATTTTTTATACAGATGTAGCTGGTACATTGACAGCACAGCTTGATATTAGTTCTGCCGGTGTTGTATGTACAAGTTTACTAAAAACTGAAGATACTACAGAAGCAACAACAACTACTGACGGTTCTTTGCAAACAGATGGTGGATTGAGTATAGCTAAAGACGCAGTATTTGGCGATGACGTTAAGTTATTGTCTGATTCTGCAGTGTTGAATTTTGGAGCAGACAGTGATATTACTGTTACGCATGTAGCTGATACAGGGCTTACAGTAGCTGGAGCACATGCAAATGGAACCAATTTACAATTAAATAATACAGCTTCTGATGGTGATGCTGCAATTCAGTTTGCATTAAGTGGAACTGTAGCGTATACAATGGGAGTTGAAGATGGAGATAGTGATAAATTTGTTATAAACTATGGTACAGGTGCCCTTGGAGCCCAACCAGCATTAGAAATAAATACTAGTGGAAATACCACTGTAGCTGGAACATTAGCATCTGGAGCATTTACTAGTAGTGGTATAATTAAAACAGATGATGCAACGGAAGCTACTTCTACTACGGATGGGTCATTACAGACTGATGGAGGACTTAGTGTAGTTAAAGATGTAGTAATAGGAGATGATCTGAAGTTATTGTCTGATTCAGCGGTATTGTCATTAGGCGACGGATCTGATGCGACTTTGACGCATGATGGGACAACAGGAGTTACTATTGCAGCTAATCCTATTACGGTTGATTCTGGAGGAAATTTAACCTTAGATGCACATACAGGTATCCTTATAATTAATGATGCCGGCAGCGAGGTGTTGAGATTTACTGAAGGTAACAGTGGTGATGTTACTGTTAAATTAGCCACTAACGGTAAGGATCTAGTATTCACCGACAATGGTGATGCGACAAACATGAAGATCCTTGATGCTGCTGCAGGGATTAATGTACCAGGTGAGGTGCAGACTACCAAGATAGCGTATACAGATGGTGATGACGCAATTACCATTGCAGATGGTGGTGGGGTCACGACATCTAGTACGTTGACTATTGGAACTGTTGCAGCGGCAGGATCTGATACTGATAAATTTTTAGTACTTGATGGCAGCGGTAATGTAGATTATCGTACAGGGACACAGGTTCTTAGTGATATAGGAGGTTCATCTTCTGGCGTATCTCTATCAGGCTCGACAAATAACACTGTCGCTACTGTTACTGGTGCGAATGCCTTAATCGGTGAGGCTAACCTCACGTTTGATGGGACAACGCTCGCAGTTACGGGGACCGTGGAACCTGCGGGAGATACAGCAGCAGATGACAATGCAGCTATCGGATATACCAGTGCTGAAGGGTTGATCCTCACAGGCCAGGGCAGCACGAATGATGTCACGATAAAGAATGATGCGGATGCTGAAGTCCTGTCTGTGCCAACTGGGACGCAACGGGCGATTATTGGTCGAGGTCTGTCGGGTGCGACTGTAGTCGCCCAATGCGATAATCTGGTGGTTGAAGGGAGTGGGAATACAGGTATGTCTATTCTCGCTGATGGGACAACTAATTCTTCGGGCATATTTTTTGGTGATGCCGCTGTCGGTGATATAGGTAGGATTCTTTATGAGCACCAGTACAATCGTTTCGATTTTTTTGCCAACAGCACGAAGGGCCTGGAGCTATCTTCTACGGGGACCGTTAAAGCATATCAGACAAGTACTGCGTCTGGGTTCCAGGCGTATTACAATCATTCCACGTATAACGGCCAAGGATTTTATCAAACTTTCGACCGTGCAGCCAACAGTGGTTACAACATGCTGGTGTGTCAGTCGAATTTTACGGCAGGCTATGACAACGAATTCGTGTTGCGTGGTGACGGCGAGGCGTACGCGGATGGCTCGTGGAATGCATCCGGTGCTGACTATCAGGAATATTTCGAGTCCTCAACTGATGGGGCATTAGAAGTTGGAAAATGCGTTGTGCTGGATGGGGAAAAAATTCGCGTATATGTAGACAGTGACAATGCCGATAGCATTATCGGGGTAGTAAGACCCAAAGCCGATAATAAAAATTCGGCTGTCGTAGGAAATTGCGCCTGGAATCACTGGACGGACAAATATCTGACTGACGATTGGGGCGTATATGTACGTGAGAATCGTGAGACGGTAACATTTGCCGGTGTTAACGGCAATGAAGTCTGTTATTATTCTGATAGTATCCCTCTTGACGACGAGGGCGTTAGGCTTGCCATTCCAGATAATGCCGTACGTGCAATGCAGTCGGTACGCAAGCTTAACCCAGCATACAACGAGGCATTAGGAGGGGATGACTATTCACCCCGTGAAGTGCGGGATGAATGGAATCTGGTTGGGATGCTGGGACAGGTGCAAGTGAAAAGTGGCGAGACTGTCCCATCGCGCTGGATAAAAATGAAAACTATTTCTGGGGCAGTAGATCTATATTTAGTGAGATGAATCACTAATGACGAGATACTGCGAAGAGGATTAATAAAGGTATAATATCGGATCTCGATATTATACAAGCCCCTTATAGAAAGGAACTATGATGAACAAAGAAGAGATTAAAACTCAAGTAGACACACTACAAACTGAGTTAAATCGAATTATACGTGAACTAGTACAGGCGTCTCCGGTAGCTCAAAATATTCTTGGTCAGATTACTGCGTTGAATAATTTGATTAATTCTCAGAATGGTCAAGTGGAGGTTACTGCAAATGAAGTTGTTGAAAAAGTTAGTTAAAAAACACGTTAAAGTTGGGCTTAATGTAGATGAAGCAAAAGCGATCGCCAAAGCAACTCCGATAGCTGCGTCAGGACCAGTCTTGGTTAGTGTTTTAGCGAGTCTAAATGTGATTCCTGAAACTATAAGTCAAGACCCTGCGATAGCTATGTACTTAGCAGGAGCATTGTCCTGGGGCGCTAACTCAGTAAGGAAAATTCTTCTGCGTAAAGGAATTATTGCAGAAGATGAACAAGTCTGATGACGCACGTAATCGCCGTACACGACCTAGAAACCCAGACAAAGTCGCAAGCCTTTATGAACTAAAAAACTTCTATAAACTCTTAATTACAGAGCTAGATGAGTGCAATCGGCAACGGAGAGCAATTGACGAAGTTGCAAAGGATCGAAGACTTGAGACAAATGACCAACGCAAAACAATTAAAAAACAGAGCAAGGAGATTGTTGGTCTCACTCAAGCGTCGATTGCAGCGGGTCAAGCTAAAAAAGGCGTTGTATGGTCGGGAGCCGCTGCTACAGCAGTCAGTATTTTATATCGCATCTGGCAATCGGCAACAGGGTATCCCGGAGGACGTCAATGGGTCGATGTCTGGGAAATGCCCGAGGTGGTCGCTATTATGACTGGAGTAGTTGGAATGGTGTTCGCGTGGGCATATAAAATACTTCACCCTGAAAGGAAAAATTAAATTGCTGTTGCTGACCTAAAGTTGTTCTAAGTAATTATGGGCTAAGTCAAACAACACCTTATTGAGAAATACTTAATAAGGGTTTTTGAGATTGAAGATATAAACTCAAAGAGTTGACTGGGGAGCCAATGCGTGGGGCTTAGCCCTGTAATTCGGGGTAGTCTTAGGTGAGTTAACAGGAAAGCCCTGTTAATACGGGAGTTGCGGGGATTACCTCGATGAGTGGGCTGGACGAAGAGATTTAGTTCTCTTAATCCAGCCCACAATTTTTATATTTTACTTATAGCGAGGTTAGCAACTGGACTAACGACACTATTTATAAAATATTTTTATAATTAGCCCAAGTTAAAGGTAAATAGTCGCCTTCAAATCGAAACCATCTAGCTCCATAGGATCTGTGATTCTTGTCTCGAATATCCGTATGGAATCCTTTTCGGTGCCAGTCTGGATATAATCCTATGCCGCTAAATAAATTTAATCTTTCTATATCAAGATACGTCTCGAATAATTCCATAGGCGTCTGATCTTTACAGTCCCAGTCTTGAGCCTTCCCTAGGAATTGTTCTCCTTTAACAGTGGATTTAATCTCATGCGACCTAGAATGATCGCAATGATACTGATGTAGACTAAAAGTACTGTGTGAATCACTGAACAATCCTACAGCATCTCCGTTAGGATGGTACACGGTACCGCTGACACTTTGTGTAAATGTCATTGGTCTATTTAAGTGTTCTCGAACTTGTATTAAACTATCTACTAATACAGGGTCCATAAAATCTGGTTTCGCAAATTCTGCTTTAAGGACTTTGGTTGATTTATCCCATATGGACATAATACATTCCTTTTGAATTAATTCCTTGCGAGGTTAGCAACTGATTATTTGTACTTGTAAATTCTTTTAGAACGTCCTCCTGTTGAGATCTCATCTACGTTTATTTTACCAGCGAGTTTAAGCACATCTAAGGCTTCATCGAATTCTCTCTTAGAAACTTTGCGATATACAGCTCGTAACAGAGGAGATCGAGCTACACCAGAAGCTCCTGCACGTTTTATAGCGTCTTCTACAATAGCTACATTTGCAGTTTCTCCGGCTACTCGAACATCTTCAAATACATTAACAAGATTGCGTCTAATAATGTTGAGGTGTTTGATTGCAATGTCGATGTCGTATAGTTCAATAGTTAATGCATTAGATCTAGACAACGATAATACCATGGCTAGTTTTAATACATGATCATGTTCTCTCCCGAAGAATCCAGTTTCCATAGTAGAGTCGACAGAATCTTCTCTAGTCATGTACCAGTCTTCAAATAATTGATGGGCACCTGGGCTAAGAGTCATTTCTCCTTCTAGGTTGAACTTCGACTGTAAGAAGTTGATAAGACTTGCTTCAAGTAATCTCTCCTCCTTAGACAGTGTTGGGTGTGCGTTTCGGTGTTGAGGCTTATCTGCGAATACAAATATTGTACGGCCTGTAAAGCCTTGATTAAACACTGCACTAGATACGTTTGAAGCAAGCCAGTCTGGAGTCGTTGCAGATAATAACGATAGGTAAATATTATGGGCTATGTCTGTTCCTTGAGTTTTTGTGATATATTCCCATACATCAGGACAATCGTATAAATCTGTTAAAAGATCAACCATTCCATTCATTTGAGCTTGCTTAGACAAGAACACTCCAAGCTCTGAATTAAACAGTAACACAGGGCGTCCTTTAGCCTCTGCTGGTAACTCTTCGTAATCCATGTCTAAGGAGTCGACTCCTCGTAACGAAATTGCTCTACACAATGCTTCTGGAGTCATCTTAGAACCTAAGACAGAAGTTAAACCTGACCCTAAACCTTCCTCTTTAGTTTGTTGAATTGCAGTTCTAAGCAGGCGTATTCCTACATTAATTGCAGAGGATTTACGAGACAGAGCTGATCCAGCGACAAGGATTATTATGAAATTAGGATATAGGTCATAAAATCCCCTTCGTAGTGTGATTGATCTTCCAATGGAAGCGGATAACATTGACACCGCTGACCAGAAATGAAACTGAGTCGGTGATTCTTGCTTTGATGTATACTTTAAATAATTGGTTATGAAACCTTCTGGTATTGAGATGTCGTTATAAGTGACTCCCTTGTCCATCTCTGTAAATCCTTTTCATATAATGAATTCATCTCCTTCAGAAAAATCTAACCCAGAGTCTATGTCATTTAGTTGTAATTCTAGTTTCTCGGCAGTTGCTTGAAGTAACTGTATCATTAAGGTTAAAGATTTTTTCTCGTTAGAAAGAAATCCATTTGTATAAATAGAATCTAGTATAATTACGTTAGGATCGTGGGGGCTTAAGTCAAATAATAACGCAATAGATAAAGGTGCGATTGTTAATTGGGTTGTTATAACAGATTTAGCTGTGGGGTTGTCTGTTAAATCTACGACGTTACATGTGTAATTGTTCATTATTTACATTCTTTCCAATTTGAGCCTGAACCAAAATCGGCTGGTACAATTAAAGGTGTACCCTCAAACTCTATAGGCAACGGGAGTTCCATTTCTGTAGTTACTATAGCTTTAACTAAGTCTAAGTCGTCTGGATAACATTGACCTCCTATGGAGTCGTGGACTTGAACTAGTACTGAAGCTGTAGGCACCGTAGCACGTAGTTTTTGTTCAATTGCAACTAAAGATTTATTGATGTGATCAGCAGCGGCACTTTGCGGTAGGAAAGCGATAGCGGCTCTGTGGAGATTATCGTCCATACGGCTTAAGAATACCCTGCGTCTTCCGAATATGTTTCGTAGTTGACGTTCTGGAGGTTGTTTTAGTTGAATGAATACATCATTCCACCATTTAGTGATACCGGGTCTGAGGTCTTTAAATGATTCTATGAAACGGATTGCATCTGATTCACTAAAAGGTAACGTAGGGACGTATTCATTCATTAGTTCTTTTAGTTTACGTGGACCTATTTTGTAGTTGATCGCATGAGAGGCTCGTTTGCCAACGTCTCTGTAGGAGTATTGAGTGTCTTCAATGGGATCGTGAACCTTATGTTCAGGTATGCGAAATAAGGCTAAGGCATTTTCTGTGTGTATATCTCTACCGTCTATGAATCCTGTAATGTAATTTTTGTCTTTGGCAATCCAAGCGGTGATGCGAGCTTCTATTTGAGATGCATCAGCTTCCCAAAAGACCATGTTATCGTCTGGAATGAACCAATCACGTTGATTTACAGGGACATTTTGCAGATTCATTCCTTTGTTGTATACGTCTTTAGACGATGATATACGTCCGGTATCTGTAGCTGAGGTTCTATACGATGTTCGCATTCTGCCGTCTAAGTGAGTTTTAGCATTTAAATATGTGCCGACTATTTTCTTGGTTTGACGAACTCGCAATACGGAGTCGATGAATGGTTGAAGAGATTTCTTCCTATTACGTAGTTTTTTCAAGGCGTGAATGTCGGCGTTTTTAAGTCGTGCAGATTCTCCAGCAGAGAGGTTTTCGCGTAGGTATTCAAGGACTTGTTTTGAACTGTTAGGGTTAACGTTGTTAAGTATTGGATCGGACATTAATGTGGAGATTTCTTGTTCTAGAGTTCCCTTTCTAGATTCTCGTAGATTGGAATTTATTAAGACTCCTTTGTTTTCCATACGAATTAAAGTCTTAGTTACTGGCATGGATATGGTATTGAAAAAATCAAGGGTTTTAGTAGAGAGAAGTTCTTGATATAGTTTAATTCCTACTTCGTAGGTGATGCAACAGTCTATTCCGTTGTAACGCCAGAGGGTTTCGTTGTAGTGACCCGAAGTAGCTTCCTTACGCATTTCCTTATAATACGGGTGGCGTGTATATAGGCTGGCTAGGAGGTCTAATGAATGAGACATTTCTGGATGCATTACAGAATGGGCTACCATAGTGTCCATCCAAACATTATTTACAGGGATATTAAATTGGTTCCGTAAGATTTGAGTGTCGTAATCTAAGTTTTGACCGATCTTTAAACTAGGGCCAGAGAGAACTTTTTGAAGTGACCGGATTAATTTTAAGGAGTATTCACGGGAAAATTGCCCGGTGAATGGAATTACAACAGACATCGAAGGAGATGAAGCAATTCCTACACAAGTTATATTAGATTGGAATGTCTCTATGTCAAAGGACAATACCGGGCTTGATTCCATCTTCAATAGAGGTGTGTTTAGGGCCTCGAAGAGTTCTATTTCTCCAGCGCCTGAAGGGTATCTCTTGTCGAGTTTACGTTTAATTGTAGCGTACGAAATTACTTCTCGGGGAATGTCTTCCCAAGTGTCACCTCGAATTACGCTGGCTGCAACAAAGGCGTCGTGACGGCATAGAATTCTCCATGCGTAGTTTCTTAAAATAGCTGTTGGGTGAATTATTGGAACGACTGGACATCCCCAACGAGACTTGACCACACTTCCGCGCCACTTTGTAATTCCCTGTTGAGCCAGTGTAAATTGCAATGCCCGCTCCCCCACAGCGATGATGCATTTCCTAGGTGCTTGTCTGATAAGAGCGTCATTATGTTGATTGTATTTGTCAGGGTTTTCAAGTCTAGTGAAATCATTTGCGGGCGGCCTTTCCCAATGTACATTTGTGCAGAGACAATTTCTTCTGAGAATTCCTGCCCTTGTGAGGAAATCATCAAAGAGCATTTTTCCGCTGGCGCCGACGAAGGGTTTTCCTTCATAGTATTCATCCTTTCCTGGAGCTTCACCTATAACTACGACGGATGCATCTAACTTGCCATCGGGTTCTACTATCATGGATGATATAATCCTGTTTAGATTTTCTTATTCTTGTTTAGGTTAGCAACTTGCATTACACCTTGGTATTTAGGTGTACGTTCGATAGCGAAGTTGTATTCTTTGTGGCCATTTGTAGTGACAGGTAAATAGGTTAGTTGATTTGCTTTATGTGGGCGTATGTTTAGGGATACAGCTAAAGTGTCTAGATCTATACGGATTCGACCCATTGAAGTGTAGATTACTACGTTTTGATGGTCTGAATCGAATCTAACATTACGGATTCGAGGATTGCGCTTGGTTGGCATCAAGTACTCCTTTACATTCTATAGCGATTCTGGATCGTGCTATGTCAACAGCGGTTTGATTAACATCGTTTAGTAATACTCTACGACCTTCTAAAAGAGCGCCAACGCCTATTGAACCTGAACCACAACAAGGATCTACGAGTAATTCGTTAGGCATACAGGCTAATTTAGCGAGGTATCGAGTTAGATCGAGAGGCATTTCTGAAGGGTATTTAGGTTTCATGGGACGTTGAAAACTAAGTACGTCTCCGAATAGGTCTTCAGGCCACTGAGGAGATCCTTTGCGAAGGTGTACGATGAATTGGTATTGTTTCCCAAAGGCCATGTGTTTGGTGCGAGCTGGGGTGTATTTGACGCGGTTCCAGATTAAAGGTGGAAGAGAATAATAAAATCCGTTTATTTCGGCACAATCGTGGATGTAGTATGCTTGGTGCCACGCACATGAAATGAACGAATGAGTGTTGTCTTTAAGGGCGCGGTAGAGTTTAGGGACAAGGTTTAGGACAAAGGTTTTGACTTGTTCTGGATCGTCTTCCCATTGGTCTGTTTGAGCTGAATTAGATAAATCTATGGAGTCAAATACGTTCATTCCAAATGGGATGTCTGTAACAAAGGTGTCTACGGATTCAGGGTGTAAAGTGTCTAAAAAGTCTAAGGCGTTACTATGATGAACGAAGTCTACAGATTGAGTTGTTGTATTTGCTTTAGCTCGTTTGCCTAATTCCGCTCGGATTTTAACTATTTGAGATTGTTTGAATTTAGCTAGTATAGCGGCTCTAGAGTAGTTGTTTTGTTTAGCTTCTGCAGCGAGATCTGGTGCGAGAGTTAAAATTTTATCGACTTTAACGTGATCGGATATTTGAGATTGTGTTAGGCCGAGTTCTCGGGCTGCGTCTTTTTGTGAGTAACCTCCTCCTACGTGACGTTTAGGTGTACCTAATTCGGATTGTTTTAGTCTAAGGTATTCTGCAATGGCTACTGATTCTTCTGCTTGAGTTAAGTTAGCTCGTTTTATGTTTTCTTCTAATTCTATTGCATGGCGATGGAAGTCTGAAACAGGATCGATTATCTTAACTTCGACTTCACCGTCGTGACGATTTTCGTCTTCTAATTTTTGTATAGCACGAATGCGGCGTTCACCTGCAATTAAGACGTTTGAAGTGTCTATAATTACAGGATGAATTTGGCCGGATTCTAAGATTGATTCTCCTAATTCGGTTAATTGATCTTCATCGAAGTCTTGTCGCTGACGTTCGACTGGAACAATTATGTCGGAATGGTGCATTGAAATAATCCTTTCAGGGAATTCGTTTGACTATGTCAAGGATAGTTTTATTAATGTACGCACTGGAATCTTGAATTTGAGATATGTAATCTTGTAGTTCAATGAAGTCCCAGTTAAATGTACCTATAGTGAAGGAATTATCTTCAGTGCATTCAACACTTTGGTCTGCGAAGTTTTGGATTTCATCTATATGGGCTATAATTTCTTCGTGGAGATCTGCTAGAGTTAATTTAGAATCGGCCATTATTCAGGTTCCTTTTTTTTAATGTGGGAGGGGGATTAGGTGTGTCCCCCTCCCAAGTGGTTTACAACAAGAACTTTTTGATCTTGTTGGATTTCATTGCATCGCCATCTTCAGGTGTGTAAGTATCAATAATGATTTCACCTGTGACAATACTTCCTTGTGCCTCGTCGAGGTCAGGACATTCGTTGTTCTTAACCTCTTCGGGGAGGAGCTTGAGTTTAGCATCTTCGTATTCCTGAGAGTCTGAATCAAGGTCGTTTAATTCTTCCAAACGATCCTTAAATATAGCGAGGATGGCTTGTTTGAAGAAGAATGTACCCCAACCACACCAGTGGAAAAGAGAGAAGTTATTCCATTCGGGTTCATCACAATTGATAGTTTTGAACTCGAAGTTAACTCCAGGTGTTCCCTTTGCACGTGACTCTCTGTATTCCCATTTGGTGAACACTAGATCATACGTACCTGCTGGTGCGACTCTGCTTAGGTTTTCTTTCTCGGTTTGAAGATCACCAAAGTCAAGTTCCTGCATAAATTCTGCCATGAGTATATGTTCCTTTGTTAAGTAAGGTTATATTATCGGAATCCGATATTATTGTATAGCCGCTCAAGAAGTTATTAGTTTCTTGTAGTCTCCTTTCTGTTATGGGACGGCTTAGGCCCAGTTAAAGATTGCGCTTAGATTGTTTAATTAAAGTTATTATTGATTGATATATGGTACGCATTTCAGATTTCATAGAACCATCTAACATAGCAGCTCCTATTCCAGCTGCAACTAAATTTTCTAATAACAACAGTTCTGCAAATGATAAAGTTAGTACGTGAATGTCTTCATCTTGTGCATCGAGATTTCTGGCTATCATTAAGAATCTCCAGTTTATTTCTCTTTTTGTATAATTTTGGCAAGTTCGTAGAATGATTCAACGTCTAACTCGTTCTCTTGGGCGGCTTTATGCTTGTCCCACCATGATTTAATATCTGCCCGTAGCTTGATGTCTTGTCGTAATTTTGTGTCACGTTGGGCCTTTAAAACATCGTAGTACCACACACATCTTTGCCCGATTTTCTCTGGGTCTATAGGTGGTTCAGTTATCGCTGCTTCCCTGCTAGCTTTTTGCTGATAAGATTCATTTATTTCGTTCATGATAGTTCCTTAGTGTTAATTGCTCCGAAGGTTTTAAGCCATTCACTAAGTTGTTCATATTCATTAAATACAGGAATGTTATGTTCGTTAGCGTATTTTAGTTCCACTTGTGTTCCAGCAGATTGGCCTGGAAGATGGAATAAAACATCACATAAAGACAACCAATGTAAATCGTATTCTAGCCACACATCTGAATTGTGTGGTTTGACTAAATGCCAAAACCAAGTGAGATGAGGTATATGAGGAATGTGACCATCTAAAAGAAGACGATCTGCTACAGTTAAAACATTGCGAATGTTGATAGCAGAGTCTTCTAAAAGAAGTGGTCCTGCTAAGTATACTCTGGATGCATTGAGATCTGGTGTAATTTCATTAGGTTTCATAGTATCGTCTCTAAGTTTTGTTCTATTTCTGGTTGTAAATCGAGTCTACGTGTGCGCGCAATAGCTAGTCCATTGGGTCTAGTTTCCCATAGGTAACCAGTCTTATCACCCTTTCCTTTTACCTTTGCGTGGAGGACTTCATCGAAGTAACCCGGAAGACGTAAGGCAAGTTGTCCGGTCAAGGCTGGTGTTATTTTAATTACTCCGGTAACTTCGTTTTGATGTGTGGATTCATGGCATATCATTATAATGTTTTTATTCATGGAACATAGTGCTTCTACAAATTTGATGCCTAAGCGAAGAGCTATACCGTAGTCTGGTTGTGATGGAGCGGAATCGAGGGGTTTGTTATTACTGAACATAACATGATCTAAGATGGAGGCATAGAGTTCAGTAAACGAATCTACTACTACGGTTTTTAATACAGCTGGATCCATTTTGTTTAGCTTTTGTAATTCTTTTTTACATTGGTCATACATTACTGGACCTTCTTTTTGTCCAACAAGACCAAGTTTGTTAGGTTGAACACCTCGAAAATCTCCGTTGGGGAACGATTCGTGTAAGGCTGCTGAGCCTTTATCGAGATCAAGCATGTATGCTGGCAAGGCGTCTTTGGGTAAGGTACGCAAAGACAGTGTTTTGCCTGTTCCGGGTTCACCGTAGATCATAACCTTACGGCGGCCTTTAGGTGCTGGTTGTGAGAAATCTATTTCGTTCATTAAGTTACCTCTTGTCTGTGTCCCAGTGGTCAATGGTGTACAGCATATTGCGAGCTGCATTACGCCGTGAAGGTTCGGTGTCACACAATTGAAAATACGTGCATAAACGATTCCAGTTTGTGCAGGGTTCTTTTCCATATAGAGGCCAGATGTCTGTCTGATCGCAGAGTAACATCATTTGAGCTGTTTGGAGTATTCCTGCTTTCCATTCGTCTATCATGCTGGGGTCTGCTTTGATATCTGATCTAAAGTAATCATTGTTTTTTGGTTTGAGCAGTAAAATATCTACGAGTAAGTGGTCTGCTGATTCGGTTGGAGAGATTGTATTAAATCCCCAGATGTAACCTCGGAATTGATTTGATAGGGCATAGGCCGGGACAAGGTATTGTGATTCCCAGGAAGAGGTTTTGTGATCCATGAGGATTATTTCACCATCTTCAGAACGAAGTACTTTGTCAATCAAACCTCCGTAATAGACTTCGTAATCGTTGATGGCCCCGAGGGGAGCTATGAAAGATAATTCTGATTGAACTCGATCGTATTTTCTGTCTGCTTCGTACCAACGATCCCAGTAGCCTTCTATGACTTCGACGCCGCGTCCTGGAGTACGTTTCTTATCTTCAGGTGGATCAGCGAATACTTCAAGGAATCGAGCTATCGCTAAATCGAGATTTTGTTCATTGAATAGGGTGTCTAATGCTTTGTGGATAGCGATTCCAAATGAGAGTTCAACAGGCATTGGTAGAGATTTTTCTTCGGTGAATCCGTATCCTTCAGGTTGTGCTATAAGCCCTTCTTTTATGCGATAGGCGTATTTTTGAGGACACTCTCGAAATGTAGATAGGGTATAGTTGTCTAGTTTGATTGTTTTAGCGTCATGATCGATTCCTGTTTTCATTCGGGATTGTCTCCTGTTGTGTTTTTTAAGTATTCAGCCATTCTGGCTTGTAAACTGTCTATTGTAATGTCGGTTGGTTTAATTTTGTTTTCTTTTCGCTCCTTCTTTTTTCGGGTTGATGTAATAGAAGTGGAATGAAACAACCGATCATTTTCGAGTTTGTCAAGGGCGTCAAGGAGTTCTTCATCTGTAGCGGTCTCGACGTCTATGACGTATTGGGGATCAGTTGGTATGTCTGGAGCTGGTTCAAGCATGGATTCTGGCACACAGGCTCGAGATGTGTGTGGTAAAGGGTGGAGCCAATAACGTGTGGGGTCATCAACTGAGGGTTCATCTACAATTCTGATTTCAGATTCAAACACAACGTAATCACCTTGTTTATAGCGAGAAGAATTTTCTGTCATTTTTATTATCCTTGGTTAAAGATTACGCATTTTTAATAGGGAGAAAGATCATTTAGTACTAATTTGTCGTCTTCTGGAATATAGATTACATCTGAAGGAGTCATAAGGAACAATTGAATACCTTCTGTTAAACCTCTTGCATATGCTATAGCAGCGCGTTGACCCGCTTCAAGTTCGCGTGCATATGCTATGTTGGTTAGTTGTATCAATAAGGTAGACAAAGTTGTCTTAGCTGTGGTTTCCATTTCAGCTATATTATCTAAAGTTGCTGTGGATTTATCTATCATTTTGGCCTTTCAATCGTTGATTATATCTTTTTTTAAGGTGGGCATGGGTAGCTTGAGGAGTCTACCCATGCCCGTAGGGAATCTTAACTGGGACTTATTCACCAAGACAGTACACCACGCTGTCGATTAAGATTCCCGTTTGGTTGGTGGATTAAAATCTTTGTATAAGGCTGTTTTAAAATGTTTTAAAGCTATGTCTCGTGGGATTATGTACATTGAGTCACCTGTCGGTGTGACTTCGTCGGCTTGGTATTGATCGCATTTGGGATCTGATTTAATAGCAAGATCATAGTCGGCATAGATCTTATCGTGAAACATTGCGGCTACTTGGCTTTCTATGTCTGCGGTGTGCCATGTAAAATGTTCATCGTCAAAGCGGGTCGTTGATAGGTTAGCTACGACACAACCAAGAGGACAATATAATAGTTTAGCTTCGGGATTGGTGCCATAACTTTCATCAAAATCAAATGCATCTGCTAAAAGGAATTCTTTTTCTTCAGTTGCTTCTTCTACCATGTTCCAGATTTGATCTAATGTGTGGGAGTGGGGTATGGTTGAGTTGGTCATTTTATTAGTCCTTTGCGTCTATTATGTGATAAATATATCCAATGAATATTATTAGAAGCACCCAATCTATTAGAGTCATATTGAGTAAGATGACTATAATATCGGATTTCGATATTATTCGGCATCGTCAGTTCCTATTTGGTTTACATGAATAGCTTCGGTAAATACATGAGGATCGAAATTAGGATTGTCTTTGCGAAACATTTGTATTAATCTATTCCCGTAGAGTTCTGTTATTGCGTGAGCTTCTGCGTGAGATGTAGCGAAACAACCTGTGATTAAGTCTGTTTCTTCTATTTCACGAAGTATCGTCGCTATTTCGCGGTAGTGGCGTCTTGTGAATTTAGGACTCATTTGAATTCTCTGATGGTTTTTTAACTATGTCTAAATATGGTTCGTGGCCGAGTTCTTGGGTTAACGCGTGTTTCTCATTAATAACTTTATTAATCATGTTGTCGTGGTCACTGGTTGTGATAGGATAACCCTCGTGTACGTCGGCGAGGTCGTCAAGGTCATTATCCGACAGTGTGTCGAAATGGTGTCTGAAAGAAGGTTTGTTTCTCATTCTATCACTTCCTTTTGTAATTTACGTTCTAAGTAAGAATTCATTGCGTCTTGTAATACCGTTATATCTATGTTTCCCAAATCGTCCTTAGCGGGATCACGCCTGGGTGTGAGATTACGTTTCTTTTTTGGACGAAATTTAACTGGAATGAGATTCTTAGGATCTGTATAAGACTCCATTAAATCGTCCTCGAAATGTTCCTTGTACAACCATCTGTCTTCACCCATATCACTTTTATAGAACCGTTTGTGTACTTGTGTCTTGTATCGCCAGCCTCGATGGTGAGGGATTAACTCAACTATCTTCCCTATATATGTGGAACCATCGTCTCTTGGTCCTGATATTAATAAATCAAGGCGATACTTGGGTCTATGAGCTTGTTTAACGTATTGAGTCTCTAACTCTCGTAAGGATGTCGTTAGAGTGTCTATGTTTTCTTTCATGTGCTCAATACGTTGTCTTAAGTCTTTGTTTGATAGTGAAGGCATTGGATTTCTTTTGATAAAGGTTTTTTCTACTTCTTTCAGCTTAATTCACGTTTAATTTTTGGCGTAAGTTATTGTTTTTATTAGACTTACGCTTCTTTCTACATTTTCACATGGACCGCTTAAATGTAAGGGGTAGTGTTTTAATATATATATAATATCTATATTAAACAACTTCCTTAGCCCTCATATTTAGATGTAGATTACGGGGTGTGAAATAAGGGAAAGAAGCGTAAGTTATTGTAAACATTAGACTTATGGCGTTAATTTGCCGTGAATTAAGGGTGAAAGAAGTAGAAATAAGTTTATGGTTGTTAAAGATATTTAGGCCAATTTCTTAAGTAATGCTAACTGCTTCCTCACGGCAGTATAGTCAACCTTGGCCCGGCGTCTTGACGCAGTTAAGTTAGTGTATGCATCTGTGACCGCTGGCGAGTCTA
>VTLG01005833.1_pt1 | contig 36623 bp, 50 predicted proteins | sample 4694571 | NCBI WGS metagenome assembly VTLG01 (sample SAMN12604809, study PRJNA352737) | marine metagenome | biome: ENVO:00000447; feature: ENVO:00000209|ENVO:00000569|ENVO:01000036; material: ENVO:00002151; isolation source: viral sequences binned using virsorter ...
AAGATGACAAATGAAGTATATTATCACAGCAAAAGCAAAGGCGAAGACATACCTGTGTCGGAGATGTCAGACCTGTATGTTCGCCGCGCTTTTAAGAAAATGATCTTGAAAGAGAAAAAAAGAAATGACAGTAAAGAAAAACTAAAAGTAAATGTCAGAAACGCTTTGATGTATTTAGAGAAAGCGTTGGAGGAGTAATGAAGAAATTAATGCAGTTGAACTCAAGGAGGTTGCGTGAAGATTTATAAATACACTTGTGTTGGAGACACTAGCACATCAGTTAGATTTGCTTTTTTCAAAGATGAGTTTGAAGAAGAGATGAAAGAAAATGAAGATAGTGGTTTTGATATATCCGAAGATGACATTGAGGAAATAGAAATAGACATTCCTGTTAATTATTCAAAAGAGATAGCAAAATTTATTACTGCTATTGATTATGAATTTGACATTGGTCATTACACAGAAATTAAAAACTAAGAATGACAGGTTTTAAACTTCCAGAATACTATAACACTTCAAAACCAAAGAAAAAAGAAGTTTTAATTGATCGGAAATGCTATATGTGTGGTGTAAAAGCGAAAATGGGAAAATTTGAGAGATACTGCTCCATTCATTGCAGGAATAGGGCGACAAGAATGGATGTCAACGCACACGGGGTTAAGTTTAGATAATGTTTTTAATTATTTATTGGAAGTTGATTTTACTAATTTTAATTCTTCTACTTCTTCTATTTCTTTAACCTCAACACCAATAACTTCACCATTAACAATATTGTGATCGCGAATCTCTTTAAGTTTAGCTTCTAATTCTGGTCTGGACATATTATCGAGAGAAGCGGTTACAACTTCTTTTCTATCAACATAGAAACCCGCTAATTGACCTCTTCTGAATTCAGCATTTACAGCAGGCCCCATTTGTCCATTTGTAACAGCGTGATCTCTTAATCTCGCCAACTCCCTAGAGTGTCTAACAAAATCTATTTTACTAGCTTCAGCATATTCTCTTTGCAGATCTTCAATAGCTTCAACAACCTTTGGAAAATATTTGGGATTTCTTAGGTTACAGGCCTGGGAAACAGCGGATTTCTCAGAATACCCAGCCTGCCTGGCGCATTCTGTTGCTGTTAACCGCCCATTTTCCTTAACAAATATCTCTACAAACGCTCTTTGTTTCGGGCTTAATTGTCCGTTTCTAATTTTAGGCATTTTTTTTCTTTAATACACGTTTTATTTTATATAAGAATAAAAATAATACAATAATAATAATAAAAATTTTTGTTTGATGAGAAAAACCTCAGTCTGTGAGGTTACGTCTGGTTACGTCTGGTTACGTCTTAAAAGTAACCATATAATTGTTATTTTTCAATGATTTAATGCTATGGTTACGTGGTTACGTCATTTTTGAACTTTTTTTAAAAATATTTTTTTAATTATTTTAAAAAACTTCTATACAAAATATAAAATGGCGGTTTTCCGCCAATCTGGACGTAACCCGGTTACGTGGTAATTTGTCCATTGTCCGTGTTCCAAAAATATGGTATCAGGAACCTATGACGAGAGACGAAATAAAAGACATATACGGCGCGGATGAACCGGGCATACTTTTCGCGGACGGTTTTGACGGCGCCATACTCGGCACCGTTTGGGACGGCCAGCGAACGCGCGTGGTTTACGACACGGAAATCATCCTTGAAATATTGACGGATCAGGGAATGACGTATGACGAAGCGTCCGAATATTTCGATTTTAATGTTGCGGGATCGCATATGGGAGAGTATACTCCCCTGTATTTGGAAACATAGGAGAAAGAATGAGATGCATCGCGTCACTTACAAAAGCAGAAGAAAAAGCAATCCCGTGGCGAAAGAGCTTCGCACGTCAAAATACAAACCGAAAACCATTCCAGACAAACGGAATAAACTAAAGGAGAAAGATTTATGGAAAGAACTGATGGAGAACTTGAAGAACCGAAAATAAAATACCCTTTGGTCCTTGTTTCGTGGTTCGACGCCAAAGACGGCGCAACCGGGTGGCACTCAATCGAGGACGTGCAAAAAGAAAAATTGGCCATATGCTATTCGATGGGATGGCTCGTTCTGAAAAATGACGACAGGACCGTCGTGATGGCCGATTACTCAAATGAAGAAAACGCGCATGACGGTGGTCGTCATATCGCCATACCAACGGGATGGGTAAGAAGCATTACCTATCTTAAACCCGATTACAAGGAGAAAGAATGATTATTAAAGGAAAGCCGGCAGGCATTTACAAATACTGGTATCAAGGAGAAGTGAGCTATGTGGGGCAGGGAGGAAGAGATGGATCAGATGTTTTTAAGAGATCAAAACAGAATAAATTTGACAAGGATAAAAAGTTAATTCCTTATGATGCCATAGAATATTTTTTAGAGGACGATCACCCCTACTTGTCCGATCAGCGCTACAGAATATTTTTTGAAGCGCAGATGATTTACAAGCACAGGGAGACGGTAAGAAATAAATGGATACCAAAGGAATTGTTGAACTTGAACATTTTTTTGGAAAAAGTATTCTTGTGGAAGGAATGCCCGGAATCGGCTTTTTTGAATTTTTCCTCCAACTATCGTCCATACGCGAAGCAAAGATTCTTTAAGGATACATCAAGATGGCATAAAAAAGGAACGAACTGGATCCATAATGACTATTCCTTCTTTGATGGGGAGGAGTGGAATCCTCCTTATGATATTACAAAGCCGCTGTATCTTGACGGAGAGCCGGCTTTTTATGCTCTTGTTGAGCCAGGCTTTCAGTTTGACAGTTCCAATAAGCCGTGGCACGTTGTTACAGAGGTAGATTTGGATAAGGGGACGAAGAAAGAGAAAAAAGAAAGGCTTCTTTTAAAAAAATTTGCTATGCATTGTCGCATAAAATCAAAAATAGGAAGACAGAGAGCAGAGGAATATGAAAAGATTCTTGCAAGAAAGTTGCGTAATAGTGCTGAAATAATTATATTTAAAACAAGGAGACAAAATGAAAAAGAACTACGATAAATGCTTGAAAACAATCCTGCATCACGAAGGTGGTTATGTGAACCACCCGGAAGATCCGGGCGGAGAAACGAACTTAGGCGTCACCAAAAGAGTCTATGAAGAATGGGGCGGGACCAAAGATATGAAGGACTTGACCGTGGAGGACGTCGCGCCGATTTATAAAAAGAATTACTGGGACAAAATGAAATGCGATGACCTGCCATCCGGTCTTGACTTATGCGTATTTGATTTTGGCATCAACGCTGGTCCGGGCCGCGCGGCCAAATATCTGCAAACCTTGATCGGCACGAAAGCGGACGGCGGGATTGGACCGAACACGCTCGCCAAACTGAAAGAGTACACTGACAAGTTCAACGTCAAGCACGCCATTGATCATTACCAGAACAGCAGGCAGAAGTATTATGAGGGACTTTCCACCTTCAAAACGTTCGGCAGAGGCTGGACGAGGCGCGTGAAGGAGACGACCGAGCTTGCCTTGGAGCTGTAATGCATTTTCCGACAACCTGCATTGATCATTTTTTCAAGTATCCAGACGCGGTGCGTAAATACGCGAACACCTTAAACTTCCAACCGCAACCGGAGGGACGCTGGCCGGGACAGCGCACGAAAGAACTGCATCTGGAAAATGACACGTTGTTTAATTACACCTGCCAAAAGTATTTGCATAATTTTTATACAACCGATCAACTGAAGGGCAATTACCGCAATGTCGGTTACAAGGCGCTGATGTATTTTCAGAAAGTGAGCAGTGAATACGACAAGGGATGGGTGCATAGTGATGTTCCCTATGTGCATACAACCATCATTTATTTAACGCCGAACGCGTCTTTGAATTCGGGAACGTCGCTCTTTCGTCCAAAAGAAAGTGAGGGCGTGATACTTTCGACGAAGAACAACTTAAAGAAGCGGCAATTCTATCTCGATCAAATAACCGGTGAGGAGGCGGAGAAATACCGACTTGAAGATAATGGCAATTTTGAGGAGACAATAAGGTTTTCCAATGTCTATAACAGATGCATTGGCTTTGACGGATCCAATTGGCACAGCGCCAATTCCTTTGCGCAAGACAGCAAAGAGGAGGAACGACTGACGCTGATCATCTTCTGGATGGAGATAACAGGACCGCAAACAGGTCTGCAACGAACACAAATGGAAGTTTTTTAATGGGTAAAAAACAAACACAAAAAGAAATATGGGAGAGTTTTATGCCGTTTTATTCACAGTGGTATTGGACCACTAATTGGTTAAATGAAAAATGCAAGGCTTTTTACCACGGTCCGCGTTGCGAGTGGATGAAACTTGCAAGCTGGGAAAAGAAGCAAATAGCGAAGGAAAGGAAGAAGAAATGAAAATACTCATACTCGCGTCTTTGGTCATCATCATTGTTTTATTGGCATTTATTGCGCTGATGATCTACGCTTTGGGTGATAGATTATCCCAAAAATAAAAGATCTTGATTTCCTATAGCGTTTGGGTGTATAGCTAGAAGCTTACCCTCAAAATTAACCTAAAGGAGATAAAATGACTGAAAATGAGATGGCGAAAATGATATGCTACTTGGCCGACAGAGTAGAACAACTCGAAAAAGAACGATGTAAATGTAATGATAATAAGCCAGGAGCAGAACCGCCTAAACTTTTAGATGATAAACCAGTATCTCCAGCACAAACGTTTGTAACGAATTACGATGAAGACGAAGAATGTCTGACGTGTTCGGCGTAAATCTTATCTATTCCGTCGTATCTTTAGTCCCAGCCTTATCCGCCTCCGGTTTCTTCGCTTTCGCGATCCTATCTTTCGACGACCTTTGTGTTTTTTTCTCTTGAGTACTGCTCTGCTCATCGTTTTTTAATCCAAAAAAATCCAGTAATTTAGCTTCCATTCCCGCATATTTATCGTTCCGTGGCCCGAAATCCTTCAACAATCTTTGAAGGATGACGAACAGGACGTTCTTGGGATGGTCCATGTCCATGCCCACGGTGTTGAGTTCTAGAATCCGGTCGCCGTTCTCCTTGTTGAATTGTATTACTTCGTTGACGTGAATTTGAATCTTGGTGACGAAATGTTCGCTCATTTCTCGCATGGCGTCTTTGAATTCTCGTTTTTGCATCTTCTTCCTCTATTTGTACAAGGCCGCGCCAATAATCGCGTTCCCTGGTGGTTAAATCATTCCAATGATGTTTATGAAAATCAACATCATCAAAATACCGCATGTTCTTTGCTTTTTTATCGAAGCGGGTTATGTCAGGATAACCGGGATGTTTATCAGTTATTTTCCCCATCCATCCTGTCCGAATTGTTTCTGCTGTTCTTCTTTATGTTTTTTCCAACGCTCTTGATCTTCCGGGGAGAGTTGTTCTAACTGGAACATATTGATATTTGTTGCAACCGTGCGCCTTTCTCCTTTACCAAAAAATGGCCAAACAAGGTGTTGCAGCCAACTCGGAAAAACATATAAACTTCCGATTTCCGGTTTAACGGGTGTGTAACCTGAAAATTTAAGACGTTCAACGTCGGTGACGTCACCGTCCCCGCAGACAAATCCGATAAAACCGTCATTAGCACCAGACGCGTTTTGCAGCGATCCTTGAATGGGAAGATCGGATATTTGTTTGGGAACTTTGGTCCATAAAACAGATGAAATACCCATCAAGGTTTTACAACCGTGCGTGTGTATGGTGTTATAGTCACCTTCATAACTATGAACTGACCACATATCATCAATTTGTGGAATACGCTCTTCATTTGACTTTCTAGGTGATAGTTTAAAAAATTGTTGGCGATATACATCAGCCGCCGTTAAAACAATTTGTTTAAATTTTCGGCAATCTTCATGATTATAATCCATGAGTAATTGCTGACTTTCTTTTCGTTGTCGTATCTGGCCAACAAGCGTGTGAGCATGAGATTTTCTGCTTTTATTTTCTTGCAGAACGTCTAAATATTTATTTAATGATTTTATTACTTCGTCATCAACATTTATTTGTATGACAAATGATTTATATAAAGGAAGAACGCCGTAAGTCATTTTTTCCGTCATACGTTGACTCCTTTTGTTGGTTCATTTAAGGCAAAATGAACATTCCAGGCCATCGATCGTCTTTCCCCTTCACAACGAAAAGGATAAACTTGATGAGCAAGCCAAGAAGGAAATAAATAAAAATCACCTACTTCTGGTTTCACAATATAACTATGGCGTGCAAAATGATTAGGCATTGATCCTAAAAACTCCAGACACCCCGCTGTCGGATGATGATCCTCTTTTTTATATTCCTCTTCAAATCCGGGCGGTACTTTTAAAAAAGCCACACCCGATAAATTGGCATCATGAATATGCACGGGATTAAAATCACCTGCAAATTGTGATACCACCCAAACACGAAAACTTATTTTTGCACTGGGCGCCCAGTCAGGTATAACTTTTTTAATGTATTGGTCCGACATGGTAACAAGAAATTCTGGAAGACCTCTGACTTCTGCATGATTAATGGCAACTTCTTTCTTAACATTACCTGCAAGGTTGTGACTCCAGTCAAGTTCTTTACTTAATTTTTCATCTTCTAAAATTTTATCCGCTTGCGCGTTAATATCATCAACATAAACTTGAGGAAGTTTTACTTTTAAAATACTTGGTCCAAATGGTTGATAAATATCATAACTTATTTCTTTCTCTTCTGTTTTAGCCATCAAAGCGCTCCGGGTTGTTGACGTTGTGCCGTATTCCCGTGATTTCGTCTTGGTGCGAGTCCCATAGATCTTTCCCTTCTTTTACTAATGCCTGCCATTCAAAAACAGGAAATTCTTTTTGTGTGCCATCCGTATAATGCACACGAACAGATTTAATATCGTCTTTTGTAAAATACGTTACCGCACTAACTATTTTTACCGTCATTGTTTTTAGCAGGTTCTTGTGGTTTAAAGTGCGTGGTTCTTAAAAAAGAAAGTGTTTCTCTTAACTCACATTGTTTTACAAGAATATTTTTAAGTTCTTCGATATGATCCGCATGATCATGATCTTTACTTGTTATGTAAGACGAATTATTTGTTAATAAAACTTCTTTTGCTTCTAATTCAGAAAGATCTCCCTGTAATTTATTAAAAACAGCCATGTAAAGAGCTTGTTTAACATTTTTTTCACTTCTATCCGACATTGTTATCATCTCCATTTTTTAATTTTGGTTTTACTTCTTTATCGTACTCTTTATCAATTAAATAACGAATAAAAGAACCTATAGACATGTATTTTTCTTCTGCCATAGGTTTAGCTTTTTGGTAACAATCTATTTTAACTGCTACAGATTTATATTTTTCAATATCTGTCATTCTTTCTCCTATATGTAGTGTGTTGTTTCATTCTTGCCCATATATATGGGATTTTATGTAATTGTCAAGGATTAATTCATTTGAAATATTAAAGGATAATCCTCTAGTAATGACGTCACTACATCCTTTAATTTTGCTTGATATTTAGGGTCTTTTGCATAAGAATCTAGTGTGTCAATAATTTTAAACACATCAACTTCTTCTGTTAAAACTTGTTTTATTCTTAAATCCCTGTACTCTTTAAAAAAACTGCTATTATTTAATAATTCAACGTAGTCAGCAACGCTTTCACATTTATTTCCATACATTTTTAATAAAGCATTTCCTCTCAATGATTTAATATGAGGCTCTGTTCTATCTGTTTGTATAACGCCATAAAAATTATTTGCTTCTCTTGCAAATCTGGATGTTCCCCAATCAGATTCAATTATAGCCTGGGCTACACTTAAAACAACGACTGCTCGTTCATAAGGAGGTAAGAACGCATTATATTTTACTGTACATTCAGCAATCCCTTGAACGAAATGATCTCGATCATCCTTTGCATAATCAAAATCAAATCCGTTCAAAACGGGATTACATAATATAAGTAATGTTGCGCAAATTTCTTTAAGCATCATTTTTAATTTTTTTCATTTTTTTATTAAACTTTGATTGAGGTTCAAATGCATCCATTTCCATGCAAAACGTTTTAATATAAACTGTGTTTCCTCTTCTATATTCATAGTCTACAATTATATTTTCTGCTGCCACTCTCACTTGTTCACATTTTTCTTTTGTTTCAAATCCTCCAAAACCTTTGTATGCAATGGTTGGAAAAGTTGGGTATGACATAAGTGCCATCAAGAACCATATCTTTATCATTGTTACTCCTTATCGAGAAACTCATGCTCTACACCTAATCTTATCTGTTCCTTGGTCCGTTGTCTGTGAATACGCGTTCCAGGCCTCCACGATTGACGATAACTGTTCGTTTTAACGTCGATTTTTCTAATTTCGCCAGTTTCCTGGTGTATTATTACCATATCTATAGGTCCAGCGCTAGAAACATTTTTAAAAACCATGTATCCTTCTTTTAAAAATTTTATAACAGCGCGAAATTCACTTACATCGCCTGTTACTTTTTTTGGATCTCTCCCCATGACGGTCCTAACTCCATATCAACTTTTAAAGGAACTTTCAGCTCAACTGTCTGTTCCATGATTTCTTTTATCTTCGCTGCCTGCTCTTCACTTTCAATTGAACAATTCAATTCATCGTGAACCTGTATGTGAGAAAGTATACCTTCTTCATACAGGTCCACCATTGCCTTCTTCGTCATATCGGCGGAGGAACCTTGTATCAATCGGTTTAACGCTTTATAGGTCCAAGCGCGTTTAAGATCTCGGCCATACTCTTTCTCGGCTTCCCACAGAGGAAGAGCACGGTGAATACCAAACGCACGTGGTTCCCATAAATCAAAACGACATTTACGACCAAGAAGTGTTCGTAAAAATCCAACGTGATCCGCTTTGCGTGTTGCTTGTTCCATCAATTGTTTTACAAAAGGAACGTTGGTGTGAAATTTTTGGAATAAATCTTCTGTTTCATGTTTATCAAGTCCAAGTGAACTTGCAAGTTTGCCTTTGCCCATCCCGTACATCATACCAAGATTGATTGTCTTAGCAGTGCGTCTATCAATGCCAGCCATGTCAGCAACAGCTTGATGAAAGTCCGGATCTTCTGTTTTGTATGATTCAATAACTTCATCTGCACCTTTAAGTCCTCCGCTTGTCAGTGAAGCAAAGTGGACAAGCACACGGGGTTCTTGCTGTGAATAATCAAAGCTACCCCATGTGCATCCTTCATCAGGCACAAAGATGGAACGAATCAATGGCCCAATCTCTTTATTACGCGCAGGAATTTGTTGTAAATTTGGATTGGAATACGAGAATCTTCCTGTCACTGTTCCTCCCGTATCACCACGCATTTGATTGATATTGGCGTGTATCCGACTGTGCACAGAATGTCTCAATATTGTGTCAATAAAAGTTGTGCGTGCTTTATTAATTTCTCTTGCTTTTACAATCATCTTAGCGAGAGGATGTTTATGTGTTGTTAAAAAATTCTTATCGAATTTTGGTTGTTTATTTTTTTCTGTTCGCTCGTATTTAATTTTTTTCTTATCGAATGCTTTAGCAACACTAACAGCCGCCCAAATTTCCACGTCAATCCCTGTATCTTTTTTTATTTGGTGCAATAGTTTTTCTTCTTCCGCTTGCATGTTCTTTTTAATATTATCCGCTTTCTCCAAGTCAACACGAACACCATGCCAGGTCATGTCTAATAAACAAGGAAAAAGCCGTGTCTCTAAATCAAAGATGCTTGATAATTCTTGCTTGATTAATTCTGTTTTAAAAAATTGCCATAAACGTAGTGTTAAATCAGCGTCTTGCTCTGCATAAGGTCCAACATACATGGCCGGTAGTTTATACATTTCTGATTTTGCATCGACGTTCCAAGCACCAGCCGCTTCATATAATAATGTTTCTGACTTTTTATCATTCAAATAATCTTTTCCTAAATCGTTTAGTGAATATCTAAATCTATTTTCATCAATGAGAGGAGCGGCAATCATTGTATCAATGATTCTCCCTTTCACTTCTAATCCCCAACGACGCAGCCATCCCACATCATAACTGGCATTGTGAAATATTTTATCGCAAGGTAATTCTAAAATCTTTTTTAATTGTCGCTTAACAATATTTTCATCAAAATTTCCTCCACCATTTTCATGACGCATAGGAAAATATCCTTTCCATCCTTCAACAGCTAATGCAACACCGGCAACATAGCCATTACCCGATGGCCAGCCTGGTCCCAGTGTTTTTAAATCGGGATCACATGTTTCTAAATCAATGGCAATTTCTGTCGCATCACTTAAATTTGGAATTTTTTCTGGTGGTATCCACTCACTGTCTGGTTGAAATAATGGTATCTGGCTCATATAAAGTCCTTCTGTATGTTATTAATTATTTTATTTTTCGATAAATAAAAAAGTTTCATTTCTTCTTCTTCATTTTTCAATATTGTTTTTATTCTGTTAGTAAAATCCAAACAATACTTATCCCACTCTCTTCCTTCTATAACAAATTTTTGAAATTCCTTTTTTTGCGTTGCAACAAAAACAATTCCTTTTTTAATATCTGTGCCACACATCTTATTGTGTGCCATTCCGTAAGCTGTTAATTGAGAAAAATGTTTTACCATCCATTCTTTTTTTCTGTATGATCTTTTACATTTAAAATCAATAATACAAGGATCTCCTTCATAAACACCAACAAGATCTGTAATTCCTTTATATAAATCTTTATAATATAAACGTGATTCCATTCCCCATATTTCAGTTAATTTATCTTTTAATGCTTCTTTTAAAATAAGATTACCTAAGTAAGACCCTAGTTCATGATATTTGTGATTAGTTAAATTTGGTAAGGGAAGAGAATTTAAATGACTAATGCCGGACATTTTTTTTAAAGAATTTTCAATGTATTCATGCATTGTTAGTCCTATTTCTTTTGCTTGTTCGGTAATTCTTTCCGCTTCTTCTTCTCCTACTCTCTTTCTCCAATTTTCTAGTCCTGATGCGTCTTCTGTAAGATTAAAAACTCTAGAGGGAGAAATTAAATTATGTTGATCTTCTGGCCATTCATATTTTTCTTTATATTTATCGTTGTATATAAAAGTTGTTTCTCTTAGACTTTCTGGATACATACCAACTGTCCTTTTTCCGTCGCTACTTCTTATTACTTCTTTTTTCATCTTCAATTTCTCCAGCAATAGCGGCGTATCCCGCCATATCAATATAACAATCTTTTGTGTGATTGTGTTTTAATCGTGCTACTTTTACAAGAAGCATGCATATGGCAACATCATGTGCTGTTACTTGATGACCAAGAAAAGCACTCCATAGATCAGCAATATTTTGATGATTAACTGTTTTGTCGCCATAATCTTCCTGGCGATCACCACCAATAATTTCAATTGTTTTTTCCAAATATTCTTTACTTTTCATTTCTTGTCCTCATATCCTTTAGCGTCGGGGTGTGGTGCATAATCATCTTCAACGTGTGATCGCATTTCATTTCTTCCCCATTCTGCAATGGTATCGGGAGTTATGGAATCTTTAAGTTCTTTTAATAATTTTTTTTCTTCTTCCGTTAAAATTATTTTTATTGGCTTGTTCATTAAAAAGCCTCCGAAAATTCTCTATTCGATTGTGATCGAACAATCGTCAAGGTGTTGCGTGCACGTGTCATTCCCACATAGAATACACGTCGCTCTGTATCTTTATTCTTCCAATATTCTTCGTCTGTTTTACGAGACAAGTCTGTTAATAACATAACATTGTCCGCTTCGCCACCTTTAGATCCGTGAATTGTCGATAATTTAATTCGTGGTTCTTTTGTTATTTTTTCTTTACGTCGCAAAATAGCCCGAACATATGAAGATTTTTCTCGCGGAATACTTTCTAAAGCTTCAAACCATGGCTTGTCTTTTGACACTTTTAATCCATGTTCCGTGGTCAGTGTATCGTAGTCATACATCTTATCTACGTCAGCACGTTGCATTGTTTTATGATTACGTTCCACATTATCTCCCACGTTTAAATAATAATAAAAATATTTTACTTCTTTTAATGATAATTCTTTTCCCTTGCGCAGACCCTCCCACGCTATGATGGCGTTAAAGACACGTTGGCTAATTGAAGTTTTACCATTGCGCATGTAAAAATGCCCACCAAATTTTAACTCTTCTTCCAGTTTGTCTAACCGGTAATTATTTCGCGCCAACACCAACCATTCACCTGATTTTAATTTATTCAATTGTTCGCTTGGTGAATAATTAACTTGTCCATCTTCGCCACGTGCCGACCATTCTTTATCCACTCTATGTCTTACACGTTTTATTAATGTATTCGCTTTATCATGAATTAATTGAGGCAGACGATACGATTTATTTAGAACCGTTCTAATCCCGTCCATGTTCATCAAGAAATCCGGCCTTGCTCCCGCCCATGTAAAAATCGCTTGATCATCATCACCGGCAATATAAACACGTTTTGAATTGGCGACAACACGCTCCACCATTTTCCATTGTAACCAACTAAGATCTTGAGCCTCATCAATAATCACCACGTCAAACTGAGGCGCTAGTTCTCTTTTATTAAATTCAATCAACATATCCGTGTAATCAAATTTATTACGCGGAAACAATCCACCAAATTTATATTCATGTAATGCTCTGTCGATATAATCTAATTTTTTCCAACCACCATCTAAGTGACCTGTCGTCGGTTCTTCAAATTGTTTCTTTGTTGTGTAACCATTTATTTTTCCAAGATCAATGATGCGTGTAAAAACATCATCGGGTAATCCAGCACCGTAACTTTCAATTTTTCTGTTCGGATTGCTTAATTTAATTTGAAGTTTATTGGACAGCGTTTTATAATCTTCATCATTCATTACATCTTCTTCTTTCAATTGTAATTCGCGATATGCCAAACTATGCAGTGTTCTAAAATAAACAAAATCTTTTGTGTTATAATTAAAATTTTCAATGGCGCGAGACAACGCCTCTGTTGCCGCTTTTTTTGTAAATGCAAAATAACCAATTTTATTGGGTGCAACTTTATTTTCCTTTAATTCTTTTTCTACAATGCGAAGTAAATGCGTTGTCTTACCAGTGCCAGGAGGCCCAAAAATAATGTTTCTCATTAAAAAGGTGTCTCCTCTTCCATGTTTGGTATATCTAAAGATTTTTCTTCTTGTTTCTGCCAAGGCACATACCACAGATAAGTTGTTTTTCCTTCTATTTTCATTCGTGTGTCACCACCACCTAAAGTATTGCGTATATGTGCATTCATTTCTGTTGGATTTAAATCTTTAAAATCATTCTTCTTTAAAAATTTTATTAATCTATCCATTCTAAAAAATGCTGTCATTTTTTTCACTTTTTTAATTTCAACAATCTGATCATTATTATCTTTTATTTTTTCTTCATACTCTTTATCTTTAAATAACGCTTTACCAATTTCTAACTCACTGGCATCCATCGCTTCACCTTGATCTTCTAAAAATTTTTGTAATAAAGTTTCAAATCGTCCTTCTTTTCTAATTTCATGCGGCATTTGAATAACTTCTACTGTTGTTAATAATGCCTGTAGCCTTTGTGTCCAATCATTTGGTCTCATCATGTTTGGTAAAACATTTATATTATTCATGCATGCTTTCCGAAACTTATGTTGATCATACAATTCATCTGTTGATAATTTTATTCGTCGTCCATCAACATTAATAAACCATTGTGAATCATCACTTTCAAATTTTGTTAAGTCACCAATTTGATGTTCAAAAGCTTCGCCAATTCCATATTGTCTACTGCGGCATTGCAATGATGAGCATACTGCACACATTGGTTGGTCTTTACATTTATATTGGTAATCTTTCTTTTCGTGTTGTGTAATTGTTTTTTGAACTTGTCTAAAATCTAATGGAGGATCCATGTATTTATGATTAAATTGATCTATTTTTGTTTGCCATTCATCTGGCCATTTCTTTTTTGCGTATACGGCGTATTGATATAGTGTATTGTCTCTTCCACCCTGTGGTATCCCTTGCGCCATTAATGTTGCTAAACAAGGAGGTCCATCACTTAATTCTGGTATCTCTTTTCGTTTGACTTTTATTTCTTTTAAATCTTTTTCGGACGTACAATAAGTATCATATAAAGAAAAGAAAATATCCAGACTAACGCCATTACCATCATCGCTAAACCCATAACGAGTAGTATCATCGCCACCGTGATAGGGTAAATTAAGAAAGTTTCCAGTATCTCCCCTATCCGCTTTAATTTCAATTTGTTTTGGAAATATTTCACAATTCGCATAACCTAATTCTCCCGCCCATTCCATTAATTTTTCTCTTACAAGTTTTGCTTTAACAGGCGTTTGTAAAAACAAAAACACATGTGCACCACCACTTTTGGATCGGCACATAACCAAAGGTAATTCTAACTCCCGTATTCTTTTAACAATAACTTTATGATCCAAAGGATATGTATCTATATCTATACAACCCCACGTGCATGTTGAATCATCACGTATTGGTATAATACCAAGACTTGGGTCTTTACCTTCTAAATGATCAATCCATAATTGATCTACAACAGTTTCTTTAATAATAAAAGCTTTTCCTGAAGCTTTACCATTTACTTTTTCACCATCACTTTTATATCGACCAAATGCTCGGTCTAACCCATAAAATATCTTTTTAAATTTTTCAACTTTCTGTTCCATTAAATCTCATAATTAAAAAGGGGCGGTCGCCCGCCCCGTGTTGGTTAAAATGGAGTTTTGTCCGTAGAAGAACTATCTTCTTCATACTTCACTTTACGCTCTCCTTTGGTTACACTATCGGCAAAACCTTTTGCGATAGCATAGAGACTAGCATCCTCTAATTGAGACTCTCTACTAATCTCCCAACCATACCAATTACCTTTGTCATTACCTTCTTTCATCGTTTTTAAACGATAGTAATGAGAGTAAGATGGAGGAGTAAATAATCCATTCTTCCCATTTAATTTGAGATTCAACATCATTGAATTCCACTTTCTGCTTTTCTTCAATTGTGTCGCTTTCATGGTAATAACAGCCGGAGTTGCATTACCATTCTCCTCAACAAGAAGAATAAAGTGGTTACCACACGTTTCAATATAATTACCATTTTCTAAACGGTCTTTATTATTTTCATCGCGTGTCGTTTTAGTCAAGATGTCGCTTGTGGAATCATAAACATTGATCGGTGCTCCCGATCCTTGTCCCCTATCAGCCCACTCAACGTATTGACGTTGATACGCACATGGTAGAACTTTAATACCTGATGATCCATCATACAATTCATTAGTGACTGTATTATAAATCATGCCAGCTTTGGCATTTTCCAGATCTTCAAGTTCCGGTGATAATTGCATTAATACCTTTAAACGAGGTGTTGCTAAATCGTCTTGTGATATATTTTGTAGTCCGCTATTCGCGTCCTCTTCCATCACAGATAAGTTTAATGCTGGTAATTTAGTTTCTTTCTTTGCAACATTTGCATCTGCCATAAGGCCTCCTTTTACGTTTTACTAATTTTTGTTTCGGCGCCAACAAAGACTCCGAATTTGTCCATGGGTAACTCACTACCTTCAGCAATCTGCTCACGAACAAACGCTTTTAAAGTCATGGGTTCAACCCATACCTTCTGATTGGGTTGATAACCTAACTCCTCTATCTTGTCAATAAAATTAGAAGCGGAGTCATCTTCCCCTTTTCCGAACGTGGCGGATACTTGATTTTTAATCAAATCGCCGTGTCCGTTATCACGAAGCCACTGAAACGCTTCTTCGCGATATTTTACCGGAATAGAAGCTTGCACTAATTGTTTCACCTTTACAGATGACCCATCTTTTAGTGTCAAACTTTCTAATCCTAATTCCGACATTTTTGCCGGAATAATTTCTTGTGATAATTTACGAGCAGCTTTTGCTTTCGCTTTTAGTTGCTCCTCTAATTGTTTCATTTCATCTTCCAATGCTGCTTGTTCAGCACAGAGATTTGCCATTTCTTTTAAAGAGTTGTCACCTATGTTTGGTGTCTTAACATCGCTCTCCATTTCATCAAGTAAGTTATTCATCAATTTCTCCTCTCTCATATAAGTTAACTTCTACAGGATAATATTTATACTCTCTCTTATCCCACTTCAAGCATTTAAACCGCCCGCGATTGTTTGTCGCAGCTATGGCGCAGGCAATACCAATAGCTGATGGATCACCTATTAATAATAAGTAATCGTCATCACTAAAATTTCTAAGTTTATGTGTTAATCGTTTTACTGTTGGACCAGCACTCAATACAATTTGAGAACCCTCTGGTAATAATAATTCTAATTCACCGTATTTTTCTGCACTTAGTACGTTTCTATTTTTTACTTCTTGTACTATATATACCGTCATTCTTTCTCCTTGGTTTCTTCTATATAGCTATTGACAAACCGTTTTGCAAGTATTATTTAATAATAAAGAAATAAAGAATGGATTATAAATTTAAAACAGAGCCATACGAGCATCAATTGCAAGCATTAGGTGCATGCCATAATAAGGAGAATTTCGCTCTTTTTATGGAAATGGGTACAGGAAAATCAAAGGTACTCATTGATAATATTGCCATGCTGTATGATAAAGGTAAAATTAATTCGGCCTTAATTGTAGCCCCAAAGGGTGTATATCGTAATTGGGAGAGACAAGAAATTCCTATACATATGCCAGAGCATATTAAATATCAAATTATTACGTGGTCACCAGCTACAACAAAAAAACAAGAAGCAGAGAATAGAAAATTATTTATTCATGATGAAGATTTAGTTATTTTTTTAATGAATATTGAAGCTTTTAGTACCAAAAAAGGACTGAAAATAGCCGAAAAGTTTCTCTTATCTCATTCTGCATTGATGGCGATTGATGAATCTACGACTATAAAATCACCGACGGCATCAAGAACCAAAACTGTTTTAAAATTACGAACATTAGCAAAATATAGAAGAATATTAACAGGTTCCCCTGTAACAAAAAGTCCACTCGATTTATACACGCAATGTTTTTTTCTTGATCCTGATTATTTAGATTTTTCTTCATACTACACATTTAAAAATCGTTATTCTATTATGGTTGATCGTAATGTTGGTAGTCATAGTTTTAAATTGGTTACAGGATATAGACGATTAGATGAATTAAACCAGAAACTAGAAAAATTTTCTTACCGCGTATTAAAAGAAAATTGTTTGGATTTACCGGAAAAGATTTATATGAAGCGAATAGTACCTTTATCCCCTGAACAACTCAAAGCCTACGTGGAAATGAAAAAACACGCGATTACAGAATTGGAAGGAAGACAGACAACTGCCGCAAGCGCGCTAGCCCAATTGGTGCGCCTGCATCAAATTACGTGCGGTCATTTAACACTAGATGACGGCGAAATTAGAACATTAAAAAATAATAGAATAAAAGAACTATTAGACATATTGGAGGAAATAGATGGAAAAGTTATTATTTGGGCGATATACCGTCATGACATTAAAGAAATTACACACATACTTTCAGAACGATATGGAGCGAACAGCGTGGCGTCTTTTTTTGGTGATACTGCTGATCGTGACCGCCAAGATATTGTTGATCGCTTCCAGGATCGAGAAAGCGATCTACGATTTTTTGTCGGCAATCCTAGAACCGGAGGGTATGGTCTCACTCTCACTGCTAGTCATACTGTTATCTATTATAGCAATAGTTACGATTTAGAGATACGACTACAATCCGAAGATAGAGCACATCGCATTAGTCAAACAGAAAAAGTCACTTATATTGATTTAATATCCGAGGGCACTGTTGATGAATATATTGTCAAGAATTTACGCGGAAAAATCAATTTAGCGACAAAAATATTAGGAGAAGACTTGAAAAAGTGGTTAATATAGTTTATATATAACCTATGGATGCCATAATGGGTCCATATAATCTTGCTTAAATAAGGAGGTAACTATGACTGAGCTAGATCTAATACGTAACCATTTTCTTGGTTTTCGCGACGATTTCTTCGATAGTTTTCGAGGAGTCACAACTTATCCACCCTACAATATAAAAGAAAAAAATGATAAAGGTGTCATTGAATTTGCTGTAGCTGGATTTAATGAGAAAGATTTAAAAGTTGAAATAAAAGAAAATACTCTTTCCATTTATGGATGCAAAGAGGATAAAGATTCCGATTACATTCACAAGGGAATTTCAAGTAGGCAATTTACACGCAGGTTTCAATTACACAAACAAGTTGTAATTGATAATGCGGAGTTGAAAGATGGGATGTTAAAGGTGAAATATCACCGTGAAGTTCCAGAATCGGAAAAACCTCGTGTTATCGACGTTAAAAAAGCCTAAATCGCCGTAAAAGCTGTTTTTAAGCCGATACGCGCAAAAAGGGGTTTCTATGGTGGTATACCCTTCGGGAACCCCTTTTTCTTTAAATTAAAGCATCTATGAGAACATTTTTTAAAAAACACTTTCAAAAATGGCCTGCAAAAGTAGGTTATATAAAAATTGGTGATGGTCTTTGGTATGAATGTTGGAATGATAATAGTTGGCGTCCTACATTATGGACTAGGATAAAACTCCTGCTATCCAAAGTGTTGCAAAAATAATATGAACAATAGTTACAGGTTCCATTTTTATTTACTCCTCAATAATTCTAATAATGTGCTTCTTACCATCTTCTTCCCATATTTCTGTCTCCGCTTTCACTGGTAAGCAAGCCAGTCTTGGTCCATCTACACCCATTGAACGTTCTGCTTTTCTTTTATATGCTAGGCATTCACCCAATGATTCAAATGGAACGTGTTCTTGAACCGTAACACCCATATACATTAAAAGCGCTATAACCGACTCAATCATGTCCTGCACCATTTTGTTCACGGACTTTATCTTTGAGTTTTTCTACATCATCCTGTAATTTTTTGACTTGCTCCTTCAAAAATTCAATATTGACTTTATTGTGCATTCCAGACTCAAGTTGCTCTTTCATCTTGGTTATTTCCCCATCATGATATTCAATTAACATGAATTGTTCACTATCCGCGGGTAGGGCACCTAATTCACCTCTGGGCCATTTCACGGAAAATTCAACCGCCTTCTCCAGATCAGATTCCATTAGCTGTCTAGATGTTTCCAAGGTATTCAGCCTCTCAACAATCCCAAAATAGCTCCACACGCCGACGGCGACGGCCGCGACGATCGAGATTAAGTTCCTTGCAGGCATGCTGATGCTGGTTGAGTCCGATAATTTCATTACATCGCTCCTAGAGGATTTTCTAGGGCTGTTTTAATTCTTTTATCCATTTTTTCCTCTAGTTCCTTTTGTGATTCATTAATTTTATCTTCTAATTTTTCCATATCATTTTCTATGGAATCAATAGTTTCTTTTAAATCTTTCTCATTACTTCTTGCATCTTCTTTTACGCGTGTTTCGACATCTTCAACAATGGTTTCTATTCGTCTTACATCATCTTTTAAATCATTTTTTAATTCTTTTGCTACATCAGATACCAAACTTACTTCTTCTAAAATCATTGTCATTTCAGATTGCAACATAGTTACTTCTTGTTGAACTAAATCTATTCGTTTATCAAATTCAGACAGATCAGGAGCAACATACGTTTGTATCTGCTCTTTCATATCGAGATAGTCTTTGTAAAATTCAAAGCCTCCCCATAATGCTCCACCTGCTGTGGTTAAGGCGGTTAAAATAACAAATATTTTACCTCCCTTAAACTTTATACCACCTACTTCTACTTCCGCCATTGACTTTCCACCATTTCATTGATTAATCCATCACTACCCGCAAAAAGCAAGTAGCCTGCAATATTATTGTCTGATATAACTTTATCAGGTAAAACCAAATCTGTAAAGAATCCTTCTCTGTCGTTTAATGCTTGTTGGGATTCAAAAAACGTTTTGGTGTTACCCAAGACCTGCATTACGATAAGTGTTTTCATTTGATTCTGTGAATCATATCGACCTTTATCTCCCATTTTTTTAACAATTTTCTTTGCCGCCTTTTCTTTTTGTTCTTGTTTTTTCATCTCTTCTTTTTTAGGCTCCTCTTTTTCTTTTGGCTCTTCCACATCATCTTCGCTTTCATCCTCACTAGCCTCTGGTGCGCTTTCTTCAGCCTCTGGCTCCTCTGCCATTTCTTCTTCAGGTTCGTTAGCAGGCTCATCAGCAGGCTCTTCCGTTGATTCTGGTTCTGGTTCATTAGCTGGTTCCTCCATCTCTGGTTCAGGTTCCGTGGTTGATGATTCTTCTATCTCTGTTTCTGTTTCCATTTCCGGTTCCGGCATATCCATTTCCGGTTCTGGCATTTCCATCTCTAATTCAGCCATTTCCATTTCCGGTTCAGGCATGTCAAAATCCATTTCCATTTCCATTTCCATTTCCATTTCATATTCAATCGTTGCCATTTCCATATCTTCCATATCAATGTTTGGCATTTCAAAATCCATTTCCATCTCGAAATCCATCTCAAAATCCATCTCCATTTCGACAGTTTCATATGACATATCCATGTCAGGTTCATCAAACTCTGGTTCAAAATACATGTCCTCGCCTGGTGCATCTATAACATCATTATGTTCAAATATATTTTCAACAATATCTATTACTTCCGTCTCGGTACTGCCACCGTATGACACCCACATTTCAACATTAAGTATGTGTTCTGTAACTATGGTTGACACCACGTTGTATAAAACATTTACGGTTACATCATCAAAGAGCGGTCCAATGGCGAGGTTGATGTCACGTCCGCCTACCTCGACAATTATTTTTGTAATGGAACCAGAAAAATCCCATCCACCTGTGTATTGTTGAAATCCACTTGCAACACCGGATTCAGATAAGATGTCCGTGCCTTGAAATATATTTGTATTACCATTACGTCCTGTAATGTGCATGTAGATACGATCTTGTGCATCACGTTTATCTACTTTTATCGTGTAGTTAGTTCTACCACCATTTTCTATATCGAGTTCTGATATGTCAATTGTGTTAATGAATGTTGTACCCATTCCTGAAACACCCATCGTTGATGTTGAATTACCACTACCTGTTATTTGTGCACATTTATCGGTGCCTAAATTATAACAACTATTACCAGACGGCATGTTTGCCGGTCCTTGTCCTCCCCAATCAATATCCATATCCCCTTCATACTTTGATGTGACATAATCGTTGTCACCATCTAAAATGTCACCTGAATCAGGGTTCGTTGTTGTTACTGTTGTGGTTGTCGTTGTGGTTTCTGTTGTGACCGTGTAGCCATCAGCCTCATATTCAATTGTTTCGACTTCATCTACGACAATTGTTTCTTCAACACCTGGAGTACATAATCCTGTTGCTGTAACAGGACACTCGGCTTTAAGGGAAGAAGGCCACGACGCCAGAATGCATAGCCATACCAAATAAAATAAATTTCGCAAGTTTTTGTCCATCCGTTAATCCAGTTGTTTGTTGTTCTTTTTGTTCAATTTCTATTTTCTTAAATACTAATGATCCTTCAGGGACCATGTCAGGATTTTCTGTCCATCCTTTTTTCGCATCTTCTCCTATCGCACCCATGTAAGGACAATAAGTTCCTGCCATGTGCATGGCATCGAATACACGTGGATCAGCACACAATGTTGACACTGCGGCAACTTTCATACCCATTGAGTATAAAGATCTTGATAATTTTATTCTTTCACAATTTTCATCAGTGATTGTGATTCCCGTCGCGACACCTAATATCTGGGTTTGTACGGCGGTCGACGCTGCGGTTTTACATATGTCAGAATTATTGACGACTACCGAAGGTGCATTTGCGGTAGGTACAGATTTATCCGTCACAACCGTACTAGACACCGTGTTCGTATCAGCCGCTATAATAGGTCTAGCAATAATAACTAATGTTATTAGCGTTAGTACTAATACTAATTGCTTCACGTAATAATTCATTATTTTTTAATGTTATCAAGTTTCTTATTGATATTTTTTACTTCAGTTTCAATGACCGCGATTCGTGATTCCATTTTCGTGAACAGAATCAAAGCTTCTTCTAATCTATCAACATCCTTTTCCATAGCCGAGATACGTTGTGACGTCATACCCCATGTCATGCCCAATGCAAGAATAACACCAATAATCCATACACTATCTTTAAAGTTAAAGTTCATTATCCTACTCTTCTATTAGCTAAATTCATTATACCTAGATTTTTGTACCAATCCTCCATGTTAGCTGGTTGTCCTCCTAATGGAATATCATATCCAGCCGCCTGGGATGCTGCAATATCCGTTGTTATTGGCGAATAGCCCATCATCGGTGGCATAATGTGTGGTGGCATATTTCCAACTTGAAAACTTTGATTCCATGCATCTGCCATTTTATTTCCTTGAAAAGGATTTTGACTCGGCATTCCTGGTCCTGTTTGCCAGCGATCATCAATGCCATCACCATCATTGTCTATAAAATCTGCGGTATACATTTTGCTTTCATCTCTACCTATCCATCCACCATACGGGGATTGTTGATCAACAACAGATTGCGCCGCGTCAACAATGCCTCTGTCGATGCCTCCGCCTCCGCCTCCGCCATCACCTGCCGGAATTGCCGTGGAAACTCTATTACTTCCAGGAAGTCCAAAATTCCACTTGTTGAAAATATTTCCAATAGCGCCCGGTATTTTATTCAATCCAAATAATTCACCTATTCCTCTAACTGCCGGTGCAACAGCCTTGCCTGCTTGTCCTATAATATCTGTCCCTGTTCCAGTAGCGCCTTTCAGCAATCTCGTCAAGGTTCCAACACCAGGTAAAAGTGAAGGAAGTCCTTCCATCGCGAAAGAAGACATAGGATACATTTTCTTGTATAATTCAGGACTGGCTTGTCTTAATGCCTCAGATCCTGTTCTAAATTTACCTCGTGTTTCATCAAATACTTCTTTTCCCCTAGTTGTCATGATAGGATTTCCGCTACTGTCTGTAATAATATTTCCTGATGAATCTCGTTGTACCAGTCCTGGAACTCCAGGACCTGCTGCGGCTTTACGTAAGTCTAAAATTGCCTGTTCCCTATTTAGTTTATTTAATTCAGAGCGAGTGTCTTTAAGTTCATCTACAATTTGTTCTTTTCTATCATCGCTCGCCGTTTTAAATTCTTTTTCTAATCTGTTAGCCTTAAGCGCAGGCGCCATTGTTTTAGCTGAAGTACTTCCTGCCAAACCTGGTTGTCTTGATTTTTGAACAACAGGTTGTCGTGCCTGTTCCCTTACATTTTGCCGTTCTCTTTGTTCTACAGCCTTTTTATAGCTTTTTTGTGATGCTCCATATCCGTACGGCATTACGCCACCCTTTGGAATGCTTTGTTCGTGCTCATGATTCCTCCTTGTGCGGCGAAAGTAATCTCGCCTGGTCTGTTAAATAATTGTTGTCCACGGGCCATGGTGTTTGGATCCATGGTCCCTGCTCCACGCATGCCGACGGGATTAGCCATTGACACATCGGCAAGTCTTGATTCCTGATTCGCCCTGCTTATCTCAGGTGGAATGTTTATTGATGATGTCTTTGTTGGTGTTGCACCGGCAGCTACTGGCGAAACATCAATAATTCCTTCATCTTGAAATTTATCTTTTTTTCTTAATTTTTCAGCTAATTCTCTTTCTGCTGCAACAATAGCACCTGTTATTATATCTATGTTATAAGTACTTACTCCTTCACCCGGTCTTATTTGTTTTAACATAGCGGAGTATTGCGGTCTAGCCAACAGCCAAGCAGCAAGGTCATATTTAAGAATATTAAGACCAGCGTCAATTATATTAAAGTTTTGAACTATTTGCGCTGTTTCTGCACCTCTTGCAATAGAGCCGCCAGAATCTAAACCACCACCAATCGCTCTTGAATATTGTTCAAAAGTTTTAAAAGAATCAAACTGATCTTTTGTAAAAAATTTAGATAAATTTGGATCTTCCCTAAGTGCTTTTACGTTATCCGCAAACAGTTTACTATCTAAAACTTCTTGAAGCCGTTTGGGACCAGCATCTTCACTTATTTTAAGAGATTTTTTAAATAAATCCTTCATAATATTATTTCTAATATCATTTATTGTTGCACTATTCGGGCCACCTAAACGTTGAATAAGATCATCCATGCTTTTCGATGTTCCATAATCTCCAGATTTTGCTTTATTTATAATGCCATCCATGAATTCTAACGAAGTAGCATTTTTTGAAAGAGCTTGTCCTACAATACCATTTTCAAGTTCATCTGCTTTTGCTACCAAATTCTTTAGGGAATCTACTTTAAAAATCATATCTTTATCGTTAGTTACGTTAAGAATAGTTTTTAAAGAATCTGGATCCAATCGGATAAAATCATCTAGTATTTGATTAGCATTTGGAGATTTAAAGGTACTGGTAATCCAATAATTTTTCATGATATCAACAATTTTGTTCATATCTCTTACAGCAGAAGCTGGAGCATCGTCCGGAAGTCTTAACATTTCTTTTATCGCGCCGAAGTTTGTATACTTTCCGGGTTGTATGAAAGCTTGAGTAAATGCGCTCATATCCGTTCCTTCTAAAAAACCTTTTCGTATAAACTCCATCATTCCCACAGTTTCCTTTTGCGTGTGCATAGAATTTAAAAGTTTTATATTACCAACAAACTCTGGACTACCAAATATTTGTTTATTTTTTGGATCTAGATAATGTAATAATTTTTCATGCATTTTTCTCGCTGCGAGAAGAACATTAGGATCATTCATGTATTTTGAATTACCCATCAACTTATGTAAATCTTCTCTAATTGTATAAAGAGTTTTTAAATTTACAGTCGCTGTCTTTGGACTACTTGCAAAATTATTACCACCTTTTTTAGAAATTGCTTGCATTGCATTATAAATTTTCTTTAATTCTGGTACGTCGTTTAAACTTTTGTAAGCACCTTTGTATACTTTTTCACCTTTTTTTCCAATAAGACCAACACTGGATATTAATTTATTGATTTCTTTTGTAAACGTTTGATCGACTAAATTTTTAATATTGAACATTCCGTCTTTAGATTGTATCGCAGAATTTACAGCGCCGTTATAAAATTTTGTTTCAAATCTTTTATTAATTGTATTAAAATTTGAAACTAAGTTTTTTAATGACTGGTCGGCCTCTGCTTGCGTTGCAAAACCTTTTTTAATATTAAAATTAATTTTCAAACCATCCTTAATTTGATTGGAAAGAATTCCTTGAGCATCTATTAAATCTTGTGTTGTTATTTTAGGTCCAATTACTTCACCTGCCTCATCTGTTAATCTTAATCCTTTAAATAATTTACCTTCATTTAAAGCTTTAAGAACAGAATCAATTTGTTTTTGCCTTATTTTATCTACTCTTTTTGAAAAACCACCAGCTTGAGAATAAATATTTCTTATTTGAGGATTGACCGCTAATTGTGCAAAGACAATTGGATCAAGTCCTAACTTTTCAGCCATTTCTGTTAACTCCGGTGCAATATCTATTTTTCCCGGACCTTTACCAAAAATTAATTTATCAGCTACCATCGAAGTTGTAAGATAAAATCCTGCGCCAAGTGCAGAAGTAAATATATCATTATAATTTAAAAAAAAATCTTTATAATTAAATCCGTTATCAGCAAATTCTTCTTCGCCGTACCCTGTTACTTTATCAATTAATTTATCTCCTTTTCTTCCAGCCCAAGAGCCAGCAAAAACGAAAGGTGTAACTGGAATAGCTCCTCTTGTAGCTCGGTTAACGACTGTTCCAGTGACGATGCCTGCTGTTTCACCTGCTGTTTGCATATTTAAAACAGTTCCCATGGCCTGCGGTATGTCGGATGCTTCAAAACCAAATGGATTAACAAGGCTATATTCTTTATCATTAAAATTTTTTTTGTATAACTCAAGTAAGTGTGTTTTATTCCCAATACTAACAGATTGCCTTATATATTCTCCTTCTGGATAATTTTTTAAAAATCTTTTTTTTCTATTATGAAAAGATTTACTTCTTGGTAAAGTAAAGGATAATCCAAAATCCCCAAAAAAAGCAAGATCCTGATTATTTACACGTTGACCTAAATGATTAGATATTATTTCTAATTTATTACGTATTACTTCTTTTCTAGCCTCTTCTACTATTGGCGCACCAGTTGGCAATCCCGCTGCAATTGCAAATATATTTGGTCCCGCGGCCGCCTCTTTTGTTATTCCTTTTCTTTGTTCTTCTGCTAATTTTTCAAGTTGATATTTTGTACTAATTAACTGTTCTTGGTATTCTGGCGAAGTATCTTTTAAATCTACAGGTGCTATATCAATTTGATCTACCATATTACTGCCCTAAATTTGGAAATTGTGTTATTGCTCTTTGTCTCACACCATTTACTTCAAAAAATATAACGTACACAGGCCTGCTATCATCAAATCCAGTTGTAGTTTGTTGTTGATCATCATAAATAAATTCTCCGTCCATAGGATAACCGGCAAATAAAATTTCTTTATTTCTATAGGCCTCTCCTAAATTTATAGTCACACCTGTTTCTCCCATATCTCTATCACCTAATTCATTAAAATAAGCTTGGTCGCCAACGCTGCTTATATTTAATGCCGCATCAATTTCTTTCGATAACTCTTCATTATTACCAAACTCTTGAAACGCTTTACTCATGTAATTATCCGCAATTAAAACAGCGTCCGCCATAGATACTGACTCACCCTCATATTTAGCAGATAATGTTTTTATTTTTTCTACAACTTCTGGTCCAAGTATATCGCCGTATTTTTCTATTACTGCTTCAGCGCCACCTTCCGTGCCCATCGTTAAATTTCTTGCTATATCCGCACCATTAGAAAGGATCTGATCATTTGCTTTATTTATTTTAATTAAAAGTTTAGACCCCTGTGTGCTCATTCCAATACCAAAATCAGCGCCTTCTAATTTTTTAACTTCTGTATTATTAAGCCTGTCATCATAAGCTTGTGCATTTGCAATAAATGCATTTTGTGCTAAAGCATTTGCAACTTCCGAAGAAACTGTTTTTCCGGTATTAAGAGCAGCTTCAGCAGCTTTAAACATTCCCGGCAAATTTTCATCAACCTCAAATACTTCAAGAAACTTCATAAAACCAAATCTCTGTTGAGCGTATGAAGAAGAAGTTGCTGTATCTAAAATTTGTTCCGCTGTAATGTAGTTTGATATTCCTTTATCAGCAATGGCACCATCTGCTATTATTTTATCATACACAGAAGATGCTGCTTTAGATACTTGTTCAATATTTCCCCCACGTTGTAGTATTTCTAACTCTTCGTCAACACTTCTAAATTCCGTTTTTTGACTTTCAAACAATGACTCTATGTCGTCTATTGTTTTTATATTAACAAATTGACCTTGTGTGTCACTACCTTCCCTTGGATCAATAATGAAAGTTTCACTTCCTTCTTGTCTGGCAGTAGTGTTATATGTTTTTCCGTTGATTACAACTTTATATGGTTTTTGTGCATAAACATCTTTTTTACCAGCATCAAATTCTATAATGTCAAAAGTTTTATTTTTTAATACAGTTCCATCTGTTAATCTAGTTTCTATATTACCTGTATCTTTATTAAAAACTTGTGTAGCATCTTCTATTGTCTCAGAACCTGTCCTTTTTATTTTAATATTACCTTCAAAATCAAAATTACCATCCGCATTAAATATTTCATATTCATCTGAATTAAAGTCGCCGCTTTTACTTCCTATTCCAGAAAATTTTATACTCCCTTTATTTCCTGTTTGAAGAAGGGCCTCAAAAGGTTCACCTGCTGGAATAGCATTACCAAATTGGTCGACGCCGGCCCTCTTCCTAATTTTTATTTGATCTCCTTTAAAATAAGTTTCGGGTTTATTTTCTGCCGGTTCTGCTTTTCCTTTAAAAGATGTAAATCGTTCCCCAGCAAATTCATATTCTATATCTCCATTATCGTATGCTTTTACAAAACCATATCCCGTTTGAGGTTCATCTCCTTCATTTTGAAATTCTCCGTAAATCGGTTCAAAAGATTTTAATTCTACTGGATCCGTTTCTTTTAACGCCATTTCTAACGCCATTTCTTTTAAACTTGCCTCTGGATCCGTTGCCTCGTATTCACGTTTTGCTTCTATAGCTTGTGCAAAAGCCGGTGTTGCTGCTCCTAATGATTGACCAGCAATATCTAATGCACCACCAAGTCCACCTTGATAAGATTTACCTGACATAAGTCCAGAAAATAATTGCATTAAAGCAGGAGTAGCTGCTTCGAATCTACTAAATGGTTTTCTTTCTGGTACAAGATCTAATCCTCGAAGAGTCTCTAAACTTGTTTTATATTTTTCAGCAAGACCACCATTATCAAATCGTTGCACTGGCACTAAACCAGACGTGATCCCTGTTCCGCGGTGCGCGTAGCCTCCGCCTCTAAACATTTTTCGTCTCAGTATGCTCATATTATCCTATCAAGCTTCCAAGTCCCACACCTAAACTTCCAATTGCACCTGCTGCTTGCAGATACGGATTAGTTGTTGGCATCGGTGCCAAAGTTTGCTGTGCTGTTCCTGCTCCCGGTGTTAATCCTTGAAGCATTTGCTGTCCGTAAGAGAGTCGCCTGAACGGCTCTGCTTGCGCCTGCAATACGTTTTGTCGTCCAACATCAAATCCTTGTTGTTGAAGTTGCTGTTGCAATCCTCCTATGCCCATCAATTGACCGACATCGGATTGACCCATCGTTTGTGTTGCCTGTCCAAGCCCTGCCATTGCACCGGCAACACCTTGTGTTGCCTGTCCAAGCTGACCGAATACTTGGCCTGCTTGCGCGCGTTGCTGGTTCGCTGCCTGGCTTGCTCCCATTGCTTGCTGATAGTTTCTGGACAAGTCCTCAAAGATTCGTCGTGATTTTAAGTCCTGCGTGTTTCTTGCCAGCTCTGATTGCTGTAATCCAAATCTGGATCCGCCAAAGGCACCCGCCTGAACGGCCTGACCGCCCAATTGGTTTTGCGCCATTTGCGCTTGCCTGTCATATTCTCTTAGAGCTTCTTGTGTAACTTGTTGCTGGTATGGATCCATGAACTGTGCCATACGCGCCGCTGTCGGCTCGTATTGCGCTCCGGCTAGAGTCTGCGCTCCAGCTCCTATTGTTCCAAGGCCCGTAGTCATTCCCGCTGTCGCCGCATCCAAATATGGCTGGTAGGCGCCAATGCCTTGTCCCGCCAGTTGCATTCCCGCTCGTTGTGTTGGCGTAAATCCTACGACCTGCTGTCCTGGTACCGTTAGAGGCTGTCCAAGCAAACCGCCTGGTTGACCTTGTTGACCAAACATTGTGTTTAGTAATTGTTGTTGCCTGTCGCTTATATAACCAGGAGCACCAACTGTTGTTATTGTTTCTTGTACAGCCATTATGCTCTCGCCTCCAATCTATCCATTGCTTCGTACATTTTTCTTGCGCCTTCGCGACGGTCTCCTCCGCCCGCACCCCTGACTGCTTTAGCCGTCATGACAAATTCTCCGTCGCTTAGCATTGCCGGAATGGAATCGCTTGTTCCTGTTCCGGGTCCTTGTGAAAATCCTCCATCTTGTAAATCCATGATGCCGCCATGTGCTTTTTCTAAAACTGGTGATTTTAAAAATTCTGGACCAGGATCTAAAATTAATTTTAATGCTTCCTCATCACTATAACCCATGTCTATTAAACCACTATAAATTTCTTTTTGACTGTCATCTAAATCATTAATACTTAAAAAACCACCATTTGATAACTGCATAATACCACCTTCTGCTGCTTGATATGGTGTAATAGCACTAGCATAGCTAAGATCTGTTGTTGCTGGTTCTAAAATATTAGAAAAATAAGAATCCACTTGTTTTGCCTGATTAATTAAGTTTCGGTCAATTCTAATATCTTCATCTGATGTTGTCTTGTCTATCAAGAAACCAAGTCCCGCGGTTCCCAGTCCAAACATAATTGCCAATTTTTTCAAATCAAAATCACCGGATTCATCATCTTTTGTGTCTTTACTTTTCACATCTTTAAAAATACTTGTAGTTTTATCAAAAGCGTCGGCAGCACGACTTCCACTAAGTCCCCAGTCACCACCATATCCAAACAACCCTTTTGTTTCTGGAATATATTTTGTGTCCATTCCTCCTCTTGGTCCTTCACTAATCCATCTTTCTGGAGATCCTGTTAAAAATTGTCCAAGACCACCGGCACCTTGTATACCCCTACCTTTAAGAAGTCCTTGACCGCTGGCTAAATTCGCTGCTAATCCTGCACCACCACCAAGCATTCCCATTTGCGCCCATTGACTTGGATCGCCTGGGTTCTCTCTCTTGAATGCGCCGAGTCCGGCTCCCACTGCGGCTCCCACTCCCGGTCCGTACATGGCTCCGGCAATCGGTGCGGCGTATCCTGCGATATCGCCCGCCGCTTTTTTTAATCTGTCTACAATTTTCTTTAAAAAGAATTCCGGTTGTCCGGTCACAGGGTTTTTAGAATTGAGTTCATTACCAACAATGTATCGTCCAGGCTCAATGCCCATATCGATCATGCTTTTAAATAACCGTTTTTTCAATAAAGGGTTCCTGTCCAAAACCTCCATTGGAACAACGGTCTCGCCTTCTGCGGCGTGAACGATATACGTATCCTCAAAGCGGCCAAGACCACCTATAGATGATACAAAATTCTTAAATTGGTTAAGTGACTCCAGCCCCTGCATTAATATTTTACCTCTCCAAAGATATCAAGTTGATTCACTGTGATCGCAACATCGCGTTTAATGTCTTTCGTTGTTGTGGAAGTTGCAGGGTTATCGACGTCCGATTGAGCTTCATTCTCATCGACATATTCTTTGCCTGTTTGCGCATTAGTAATGGTCGTTTTCGTTTCGACCGGAATGACTTTAGCTACCTTTTTTCCTGCTAATACGGTTTCGTTCTTTTTTATACTCATTTTCTCATCCTTTTGCAATTAGTTTTTACTATTTTTATCATTAAGTTATCTCCAAAACACTTAAAATAACGTTTAAATCCCCGCCATTCTCGGCTTGAACTTTTATGACTTCCGACTCTTTTGCCACCATTGGTGTCGCCGGAGCGAAAGATGAATCCGTTGATCCGAATCCAGCGTTGGAAACTCCTGTAGCCAAAAGTTCCGCTGACCGTTTCGATTTAACGGTTCTATCAGTTTCTATGCCAAAACTGTTTCCGTCACTATCAACAAGAAACAAAGACACTTTGCAGTCGTTTTCAATGTCCGTGTTTGAAACGCGAACAGACTTAATGATCGCTGTCGTCTCTGATCCCACTGTATAAAGCGTTGTTAACGCATTTGTCGTTAAAACAGATTTATAATTTGTATACGCATTAGCCATCTATGATAAAAACCATGATTTTTGTTCTTCTTCATCACCTAATGTCACAGGTGTGTAAGTGTTGTTTAATATGAAGATCATCTGCTCTAATGTTTGAATTAATTGATTCATTTGCGATTGATCGTATTCTTCTCTTGCCTGCGGTAGAACGGGTACGGTAATTTTTGCCATTATAATCCTCTTGTTAAATAGTTAATGTCGGCTATTCCGCCTTGGTTAAATCCAATTTTCTCTCTTAATTTTTGAAACCATGATTTTTCAGTCTCTTCAGCTTTTATTGGTACAACCGGCTCTTTTGCGCGGCCTTCTTCCAGTCTCTTATCCAATATGTTTTGAGAAATTTGCGTTGCCTCATTATAAAGATTTTTAAATTCGTCTTCTGTTTCTTTGTCATTTAAATCTATATCATAAATAGCCTTTGCTCTTTCATATTCTTTTTTCTTCAATTCTGGAAATTCTTGACCAACCATGTATGAAATCATACCATGTGCTCTTTCATCATATCCAAGTTTATTTTCATTGTAAAATTTACTTAATTCTGGATTTTCATAAAGAGATCGGTGAACAAATTCATGTACAACAGTAGATTTATTTTTATCAGTTAACTCTTTACCGGCTCCTTCCATAAATACAAAATCAGAAGGATCTTCAATATTTTTAAGAATTTCTTCCATTCTTCCTGCATATATAGAATTATTATTTTTAATAGCTCTATCAAGATGGTGTTGAATTTTTTCTTTATTAAATGCTCTTGAAAAATAAGATCCCGGATGATCAGTTTTTTTTCCCCGTCCATATTTACCTTCTCTTTGATAGTATATGCGTTCGGGATCAAACCCCACTTTAAAAAGAGGGTTGTTTTCCAATTGCATGTAAAATGGTAAAGAATATTCAGTATCGCCTAACAACTCCATTGCTTTTCGTTCTTGAGCTTCTTTTGTATTTAAAATTCCTTCAGCCATTATCCGCCTCGCAGTCCGTCTGGTTTCATATCCAGACGTAATGTTCCGTAGCGCCAATCTTCATCAGCGGCGTCACTTGCGACACGAATGGCAATTTGTCGTCCGCGTATTCTTGTATCTTTTTTTGTCGTACTTGTTGTAATAGCGTAAGAACCATGATTTGTTTGTGTTCCTGCTGGATAGGGACGTGTTTTCACTGTTACATCGACCGTGCCTGTTTGATTTTTAAAATCAGGAATAAAACGCGATATGGACATGAACTGATCACCGTCTCCAATGTCAATATCACCGGATTCAATATAAGCGGTCATCGCGGAACCGGAATCATTAACGCCTTTTTCATGAGCATAAACAAAAGTACGCCCCGCTTTATTGCCATAAATAGTTGTAATGGTTGATGTTGTGTCACTTGAATCAAATTCGGTTGCATAAGGATTAGCATACACACCACGGTCCGCCCACGAGCTTCTTGCGAGTGATCCTGTATGCCATAAATTTTCTGCATAATTAAAGGTAACGTGTCTATCTATTTGTGACGAATCAGCTGATGGATAGAACCATATAACTTCATTAAAATCCGTATTCGCAGCACAAAAGATATCACCTAATGCGTTATTATTGATGTCATCAAAAACGTAATCCTGCACGGTGCATGGTAATTTTTTAACCGCACCATCGAACATGAAAAAGGAATCAATTCCCATCCAGAACGATGTACCACTAATGTCGATTGCGGAGTTGATGCCCACCGCTCCGCAGTTGGAGCCTAATAATTTAAATCCAAATGTAAAAGGTGCGCCAATAAATTGCATTTGATACAATGCAAGATCCGTCCAAACTAAAACAGCACCTCTTGATCGAACGGCTGTATTAATTTGATTTCCCGATGTTAATCGGTGTGTACCGGCTGTATTGGTTGCCGTTGGCGTCCATGTATTCGTTGTTTCTTGGTGAGACCAGCGAATATACATATTATCTTGCGTGGATGTTGTGCCGATTGTTGTCTCCGTGCCAAAACAAATGACGTGTCTGTCATCACCGGAAACAAGCATGAATCGTGATTTTGTTGGAGCATTTGATACATTTGTTGTCGAAGCCACGTTACTGGAAAGTCCAGCTGAAGTATCCCAGTAATATAAACCGCCATCAAATTGAAGTGCTAACACATCTTCACCCCAGTTATCAAGCGCCCATTTCGTTGATTGCAGTAACACACCTTCCGCTCCGGTCAGACCTTCACGTGTCGTGCTCCATGTTGATATGTTCCATGTACCCGCACCCCATCCATATCCATAGATAGATGTAGCAGGTCCTGTATTTATTTCATACGTTGCTGTTGCTGTTGCACCGGTTGCCGTGGATGTTGCCGCTGCTGGTGATACAATAGTATATGTATTACTATCGGCTACGGTTTGTAATTCAAATTCATTTTGAAGATTAGCTTGTGTGATTCCACCAATGGCGCCACTGACACTGGAAAGTGTCACGTGGTCCCCGATCAAGGCGCCGTGTGACGCGTCAGTGACGGTCACGGTTGTTGATCCGGATGTTGTTGCAAATTGCGTCGCGGTTCCTGTCGCGCGCGCAGGCGTGATGTCACCGTAGCTTCCTTCTGAATAAGCGTATAACTTTTTATTGGTGCCGTAGATAGCGTAGTTAACGCCTTTAAGATCCGACCATGTGAGAATGGCACGCGTTGCTCCCAAAAGAGCGTCACTTGTTACCTTGTCCCAGCCACCGATTTTTTCCGGCAGGCCATAACGAAAACGGACATTATCACTGTCCACCCATCGCCCTTCGGCCCCATATTCCGTATTTTGTTTATCGATACCAGGCGCTATTTGCAGTTTTGTTAACGGCATGTTAACTCCTAGTTAGTTGCGTAGTATGGTACCCAGTAATCAGTGCCATTAACAGCAACACGAATATGTCCAGTTAACGATCCAACACTTGTATCAGTTGTTAAACTCGCTGTTTGATCTGAAGCGGTTGATCCTTGAAAATTAATAAATTCTTGATCTGCATCGGCTTGATCTAATGTTAAAACAGGAATAGCAGCTGATGAATTATATTGATCAATTTCTAATTTTCCGTTAGGTGCGGCTCCAGAAGGTATACCAATACCTACTCTATCATTACCTGCATCGGTAAAGAATAAATAAGCATCGCCGTCGCCTTCTACTCTAAAATCTTTATCAGCACCGGCGTCATTAAAAGTAAAAGTTCCACCATCAAAGTCAATATTACCTGTCGCTTTTAAACTACCAACAATATCAAGTGTTGTTGAAGGAGATGCTTGATTAATACCAACCCTGTCATTACCTGCATCGGTAAATAAAAGGTGTGTCGCCGTGTTTCCTTCAAAACGAGAATCTAAATCCGCTCCTGCTTCGTTAAAAATAAATGTTCCACCATTAAGAGAAGTATTTCCTGCCACGGTTAATGTTCCGTTGGCCGTGATGTTTCCTGCGTCGTCCAAGACGTCGAACATTGTCGATCCGTCCGTGTATAATAAGTGCTTGGAACCTGAAACGAGATTTGTCGCTGTTCCGCCCGCAGGCTTAAATCCTAATGTGTATGTTCCCATTGTTGCAGCGTTGTCAACAATATACCAGTTTTCCGCTGCTTCACACTGCATGGTAGTATTACCCGTCAATGTGCCTGTTAGTTTTACAATCGCATTACTTGTTTCATCGGAAGATGTTCCGTCTGTTGCCGTTAAAGAGTCACTTGTACTCGCGATTGCAACCGATACATATCCTTTGATCGCTGATTCCAGCTTTTGTAAATTATTGTTTGTTATCGTACCCCATGTTCCTGAGTTTTCCCCTGTTGTTTGAAGCTCAAGATTAAGTGTACTTGAATATGTCGATGCCATTTATTTATCCTTTTTATAATATTTACTAAGAACAGTAGGTCTATCTTTTGTTCTTTTATAATAGTAGTCACTTAATCCGGGACCTTTAACATTAGATCTTACATTTATTAGTTTTAACATTGCATTACCAAAACCTCTAATTGCTTTCCCTACTCCTTTTGGTTTATCAGTCATTATTCCTCCTATGCTACATCATCTATTAAAGCGGCTACGATCGCATTTGCTGTTGCATCGCCCGCGTCAGCTACATCGGATGATATAGCGTGAATATTCGCAACGGTCACATTTGGCAATCTCCCGAACCATGACTGCGACGGTCCAATAAAGATTCCATCCGCCAAATCATTTGCTGCTGTTCCACCATCTAGGCAAATAACTATACCGTCTGCCGTGCTTGTGTTCTTAATAAATAAAAATTTTACTTTATCACTTGTACTCACCGCTGTCATGTCCGTGTCTTGATCAACCGCAGTATAATCGATAAAGCGACCCGCAATTAAATCAGCGCTTGTTGTTGTCACCGCCGTTAATTTATAATACCATTTATCATTCGCATCATCAGGAGTAACTGTCATCGATCCACTAATGTTTTTTGAAATTTCATCTGGTAAAATCGTTGCCGTTATATTTACTGTTGCATCATCCGCCATATTTGCTCCTAATCCGTTGATCCTGGATCAACTAATGTCCATGAAGATGTTTCACTATCATCTGTTTCATTCCAAATAGTAAGATTTAAACTTCCCGCACTAAATGAAATTAAATTTTGAAATGCCTCACCAAATGCTGTTTCATCACCAATACTAAATGTTCCCGCTGAACCGCTTGGCGATACATTCGCTCCACCTGTTGCAACTTCCGTTCCAACAGAAAAGGTCATTTCATAAGATGATACATTTCCAGATTCTGCAAATGTAATATTATGAACAGCATCCAACCTTGCGTCTTGAAAAGCTTGTTCTGCAAATGCGGTATGACCTAGTAGCATTTATTAACTCTTAGGATTGGCATCTTTCACTGCCTTAATTTTTTTAAACCATTCTCCAGTAGAATCACCTTTTCCAGCGACCATATCCTTATACAATAAATCCAATTGATCTCCAATGTCACCATAACTTTTTTTACGAGTTGCTCTCACACCTCTATTTGTTTCTTCCGTATCAGCGGCAGAATCCAATGCATTTAATTGTGAATTTGTTGGTTTAGCTAATCCGCTAACATCCCATTTAGCAATATAAGGGCCGTTACCATCAGAATCATCTTGAACCATTACATTCATCAATGGATGTAATTCAGCTTCTGTTTTTCCGTTTGCCTCTAAATATTTTATAATTTGTGTTGTAATATGTGCCATATTTTATCCTATTTTACATCCTGCTAGTCGACAATTTGCCGT
>VTLG01008785.1_pt1 | contig 36618 bp, 33 predicted proteins | sample 4694571 | NCBI WGS metagenome assembly VTLG01 (sample SAMN12604809, study PRJNA352737) | marine metagenome | biome: ENVO:00000447; feature: ENVO:00000209|ENVO:00000569|ENVO:01000036; material: ENVO:00002151; isolation source: viral sequences binned using virsorter ...
CTGGTGTTACTGTTGGTTTAACAAGCACTATGAGTGCAACTCAGGTTAATGCTCGTATTACTGGCATTGGATCTATGGTTGGTGGTGATTTAATCAAGATTGATGAAGAATATATGAGAGTTAAGTCCACAGGTTATGTACTTGCTGATCAGTTACTTGTTGATAGGGCATGGTTGGGAAGTCAAGGTGGTATTCATACTAGTGGTGCTGTCATTACTAAGTATGATGGAAATTACACTATTTTGGGTAATTCACTCAACTTTGTTGAACCTCCTTATGGTGAAGAGGGATATGCTGGTTTAACAACACGTTCCACTTTCCAAGGAAGAGTCTTTATTAGAACTGCAGAAGCAGATGATAGTGTTGCTTATGAAAACAACTATTTGTTTGATTCACTTTCTAAAGACTTCACTGGTATTGCTAAAACATTCACAATGACTCAAGATGAGTCTAATGTTGTTGGTTTCTCTACTAATAATGGTATACTTCTTTTAAATGAGATATTCCAAGGCCCAGGTGTTGATTATAATATTGCAGAAACTGCTACAACTACAGAAGTTACATTTACAGGTACTGCTTCTTCTGTAGCATCAGATCTGAACGTTGGCACACTTCCTAGAGGTGGTGTTCTTGTTAATGTTGGTTCTTCTGAAGGAATGGGATATCAGCCACTTGTAGCTGCTGGTGGTACTGCTGTTATCTCTGATACTGGTACAGTTTCCTCTGTATCTATTGCAAACAGTGGTAGTGGTTATAGAATAGGTATTCAAACAGTATACGTTGGAGTTGGTACTTCTGGTGCCACTGGCTATCCAAATATCGTTTCGATTGGTACTGCTATTGTTGATGCTGGATATATTACAAGTATTAATGTAACTTCTCCTGGAACTGGTTATACTTTCGAGAATCCACCTAAAGTCTTTATTGATGCACCTACAGGATATGAAAATATACCTTTAGTTGCTGCAGGTGGTTCTACTACAAGTGGAGTTAATGCAACAGTTGATATTACTGTTGGATTGGGAAATAGTGTAACTGAGTTTACTATTGTTGATACGGGACGTAATTATGATATTGGTGATGTATTAACAGTTCCTCAAAATACAGCATCATTTGTTGGTATTCCAACAACTGGAGCTCCTGGAGACTTTAATGATTTCCGTATTATAGTTGAATCTGTTCATGATGATAGTTTCACTGGTTGGACATTTGGACAATTAGAAGTTCTTGATGATTTTAGTCCATTCTTCGATGGAGTTAAGAAGTCTTTTGGTATTAGCAAGTCTGGTGGTACTGTTTCCCTTCGTTCTGCTAAGGGTTCTCCAATTAGGATTCAGGATAACCTAATAATCTTTATTAACGATATTCTCCAAGATCCTGGCGTTTCTTTCGAATTTAAGGGTGGTAGTGTTATTGATTTCTTAGAAGCACCCAAAGCAGGTGATACATTGAAGATATACTACTTCAAGGGTTCTTTAACTGACTCAGTATTTGTTGATATTATTGAGACTATTAAGGTTGGAGATAAGGTTCGTCTTCGTGATGATGCTACTAAGTCTTCTACATTTGGATTAGAACAGAGTAATCGTATTGTTAGTGGTATTAAGACTTCTGATACATTTAATACTGTACAGTACTTTGGTCCTGGAATTACAACTGACACTGCATTAGAACGCGCTATGTCATGGAGTAAGCAAAAGGATGATATTGTTGTTGATGGTGTCTATGTTGGTAAGGGAAGGATTATTAACGAATCCGCAATTACCCCAGTAACTCGTATTATTCAGAATGTAGGCATTGGTTCAACTACGATTTTTGTTCAAAGTATACGTCCTCTTTTTGATGATAAACAGGAAGCATATAGTGGTGCTGATTTAAATCTTGTTATTCAAGATGAGGATACACCTAAAGTCTCTGCTGCAGCAACTGCTATTGTTTCAGATACTGGAACAATTAGTTTGGATTTAACAAATTCCGGTATGGGATATACTGCTGCTCCTACAGTTTCTATTAGTACTTACTTTGGTGTTACTACACTTTCTACAGCAACTGCAACAGTCAGTGCTGCTGGAACAGTTAATACTTTAACAGTTGATAACGCAGGTGTTGGTTATACTAATACATCTGTTCCTCTTGTCCTTCTGGGACAACCAACTGGAGTTGCTGATACACTTGGTACTCCCGTATTAACTGGTGATTTTGGTATTATTTCTGGTGTTGCTGCAACAACAGTAACAGGTGTTGCTGTTACAGGAATTGTATTTGATTTATTCACTAATATGCTTATGAGGGATCCAGTACGTGTTGGTACTGGTATTACTCTTCCTCAGATAGAAGCAGGTGACTTCTTCTACATACATAACACTAATACTGGTGCTGGTTCAACATCTTATGAAGATGCTGAAGGTACAAGTGTTGTTGGTACAGGTACTGTGTTTATGGACAACATTTATCGTTGTCAAGCAGTAGAATATGGTGAAAGTGTTGTTCTAGGTATTGGTACAACTGGAGTACAAAGAGTTACTGTTAGTGTTTCTTCTACAGAAAGTGTTGAAGCAGGAATTAATAGTTACTTTGGAAATTATAGTTTCGGTAAATTGACTGGAGTTACTAGAGATAGTGATCCACATGCATTTAATATTGTATCTAATGATGGTATAACAGGACTATCAACTGCTCCTATTATACGAAGATTGAAAAACGTTAAGCGTTCCTACTAAATAAAGAAAAAAGTCTAAAAATGTCTGCTATTATAACAGATCAATTGAGGGTCTTGAATGCTGCTAACTTTGCGGCAGGCATCAAGACGACTACGAATAGTTATTATAGTTTTATTAATTTGCCCAATGCAACTGATGTTCAATCAGATTGGGATAGTAATGTTCCTGATCCTATTGATTCCTTTAGGGAAGAAGATAGATATTGGGATACTATGGTTGCATTGAAAAAGATCAATGCTGGTGATGTAAAGAGAGTTATAAGAAAATTAAGTTGGACTTCTGGTACTACTTACGATTATTATAGAGACGATTATAGCAGAAGCAATACTGCTGCACAGACTGGTGCATCTAACTTATATGGTGCAAATTACTATGTAATGAATAGTGATTATAGAGTCTATATTTGTATTGCTAATGGTTACGACCCAGATAACTTACTAGGTAAACCGTCTCTTGATGAACCTCTTCACACAGATTTGGAACCAAAAGCTGCTGGTACTAGTGGTGACGGTTATCTTTGGAAGTATCTCTATACTATTAACCCAGGAGATCTTGTTAAATTTGAATCAACTAATTTTATCCCAGTTCCTGATGATTGGGAAACAACCACTGATGCAAATATTACTGCTGTAAGAGGTAATGCTGCTCTTACTGGCAACCAATTAAAGAATGTTGTTATTAATGGTAGAGGTGCTGGTTATGGTAATGCTGCTACTTATACCAATGTTCCTATTAACGGAAATGGTAATGGTGCAAAGTGTTCTGTAACAATTAATGCTTCAGGACAAGTTGAATCTGTTAGTGTTACACAAGGTGGTGATGGTTACACCTATGGAACAGTTGATTTAACAACTGGTGGAGTTACAAATACTGATGGTAGTACTGATGCTACTTTTAAAATTGTTATTCCACCACAAGGTGGACATGGTGCGGATATTTACCGCGAATTGGGTGCAACTAGGGTTTTAGTTTATTCTCGAATTGAGAATGATGATTCTAACCCAGATTTTGTGACTGGCAACCAGTTTGCTAGAGTTGGAATGGTTAAGAATCCAGAAGAAACTTCTTCTGTTACTGTTCTTTCTGCAACTCAAGCGAGTGCAGTTTATGCTCTTAGATTAACTGGTGCGGGTGTAACTGCAGCGACATTTACTGCAGATTCTAGAGTTCGTCAGACAGTTGGTGTTGGTTCAACTGCTGTTGGACAAGTTATTTCTTGGGATGCAAATACAAGAGTTTTGAAATATTGGCAGTCTAGTGCTCTTGCTGGATTTACTACTGCTGGTATAGCAAAAACAAATCCTGATTATGGATTTGAATTATATGATTTTTCTTCAACTGTAGCAACTGGTGGAACCACTATAGTTAGTGGTGGTTCAGTGGATTTAAGTATAGATCTAGACTATACAGGTATAACCACTGTAATAAATAGTAAAACGTATAATCTTGGACAGACCTTTAGTCAAGGTGTGGCTCCTCCAGAGGTTAAAAAATACTCAGGAGAGATTATATATGTTGATAATAGGGCATCTATCACTAGATCCACTAATCAGAAAGAAGACATTAAAATCATTGTAGAGTTCTAAATCGATGCCACAGCAAACGAATTTAAACGTATCGCCATACTTTGACGATTTTAGTGCGTCTAGTGACTTTCACAAAGTATTGTTTAAGCCTGGTTATCCAGTTCAGGCTAGAGAATTAACAACTCTGCAATCTATTCTCCAAAATCAATTAGAGAATTTTGGGGATCACATGTTCAGAGAGGGTTCTAAAGTAATCCCTGGACAACTTTCATATCAATCTGAGTATTTTGCTGTTCAAGTTGAGGCGGCATATTTTGGTATTCCAGTTTCTTTCTATGCTGATAAGATAGTTGGTAAGAGAATTAAGGGAGATACTTCTGGAGTTACAGCAAAAGTTATTAATTATATTACTGAAAGTGAGTCTGATAGTGGTAATTTAACTTTTTATGTTCAATATGAGAAGTCATCTACGACTTTTAGTGGACAAACTTTCCAAGATGGGGAAACACTTTTAACTCTATCTTCAATAACTTACGCAAATACTGTTATTTCTTCAAATGAAGGATTTGCTACTGCAATTCCTACAAGTGCTACTGCTACTGGTAGTGCTGTTCAAATAACAGAAGGTGTATATTTCCTTAGAGGTAATTTTGTAAGAGTTCCAAATCAGACTCTGATTCTTGATCAATATACAAATACACCATCTTATAGAGTTGGTTTATCTGTTGTAGAGGAGATTATTACTGCTGGTGCAGATGAATCACTTTATGATAATGCTCAAGGATTCAGTAACTATTCTGCTCCTGGTGCAGATAGACTTAAAATCAGTGCGGTTTTAGCAAAGAAAGAAGTTGATGAATTAAATGATGAGAATTTTGTAGAAATTTTGCGTCTTGTAGATGGCGCAAAGCAGTTTTTCCATGACGATTCAGAGTATTCTTTAATTAGAGATGCTTTAGCTAAGAGAACATTTGATGAATCTGGTAATTATTATGTAAAACCATTTAGACTTACACCAAAAGAATCTTTAAACGATAGAACAGGTAATAAGGGACTTTATTTACCTGGTCAGACTACACAGGATGGTAATACACCTTCTTCTGACTTAATGGTATATCAGATTTCACCTGGTAAAGCATATGTTCGTGGATATGATGTAGAAACAATTGCAAACACTAATCTTGATGTTCCTAAAGCAAGAACAACAAAAGAAATAAAAGATATTGGGGTAGATTATAATACAGGTTCTCAATTTGTTGTTAATAGAGCATTTGGTTCTCCTAATGTTGGACTTGGAACCACCTCTTTTGTATCATTAAGAAGTGAAAGAATTGGTGGTACTACAACTACTGCAGCTGGTATAGAAATTGGTAGAGCAAAGGTATATAATTTCTCAGCAGAATCAATTAATCTTAATTGGGATCAGCAAGATGCTAACCAATGGGATTTACGTCTATTTGACATACAGACGTTCTCTACATTAGGTATTAGTACAAATATCGATATTTCCCTACCCGCTCGTATTACGGGTGATTCTAGCGGCGCAGAGGCGTTCCTGGTGACTGCTGTGAGTCAAGGTGATAGTTTAACTGTTTATGGTAATACTGGTAATTTCGTTAAAGATGAGTCCTTTAAAGTCAATGGTGAAGATGTAGGACCGGTTATTAAGACAGTTAGAGATTATGGATTGAATGATGTATTCTCTGTTCATTCATCTGAGGCAACTGGTAATCTTGGTGTTGGACAAACATTTAATGCTGACTTTAATTTAACAAAGACTGTAGTTCCAACTGCAGATAGTTTTATTGGCAATAATCCAACATTTGTTATTACTGCTGGAGATCAAGGCATCTCTACAGTAACAAGTCCTGGAAACAATTTTGCTGGTATTGTAACTGTTGGTAACTATATTGGTTATTCTGTTGCTGGATTCAGTACTGAGACTCTGAATAAAGTTAGTGCTGTTTCTGATGATGGTAATAATCTTACTGTTGTTGCTGCTACTAATGTTGTTGGTGTTGCTGATGGTGCTCTACCAACTGTAGAGGTAAACACTCAAGGAATGAATCTTCGTTCACTAAGTAATGTATTAGTAGATAATAATAGTTTCCTTACAAGATTACCTCATCAAAATGTCAATGAAATTGATATACTTAATTCATATCTAGTTGTTAAGAAGCAATTTAGAAATGTTACTGTAGCAGGTAATGAAATTGCTACTTCAGAATTTAGTATTGGTTCAGATTACACTTACGAACCATTTACACCACAAAGATATCTAATATCTTATGGTGATGGTAGACGTGAAGCACTTACTGGTGATCAGATTCAGTTTAGTGGTGGGATGAAGAACCTTAAGTTCGTAAATCTCTCGGTTGCTGCTGATTCACAAACAAGAGTAGAAGTAACTCTTAAGAAAAATAATCCATCTTCTAAAGAAAAAAGATGGAATACAGGTAATACTATTATTACAAGATCTAATAATAGTGCTTCTGGTACTTCAGATCAGACTATTAAAGATGGATTGACATATAGCAATCTATATGGAACTCGTGTTCAAGACGAAGAAATTTGTTTGAATATTCCTGATGTTATGAGAATTCTTGGAATATATGAATCTAATGATGATTCAGATCCTAATTTACCATCTATTACGTTAGCATCTCTATCAGGACCTAATGGAACGACTGCTGATTTAACTGTTGGGGAAGAATTAATTTCAACTACTGGTGCTGTTGCTATAATTGTTGAGATAATTGATGCTACTAAACTTGGTATTTCATATGTTAATAATAGTAAGTTCAATATTGGTGATGTAGCAACTTTCCAATCTTCTGGATTACAGGGAACAGTTACTGCATTTACAGTTGGAGATAGAAATCTTAAGGATAAGTATGAACTTGATTCTGGACAAAGATCCTCTTTCTATGATTATGGAAGAATTATAAGAAATGGTGGTGAATCAGCACCTACAAATAAATTAAAAATTGCATATCAACATTATACTGTTCCTGCAGATGATACTGGGGATATTTTTAGTGTTAAGAGTTATGATGCTGATAGATTTGATTATGATATTTACTATCTTAATACTCAACTTACAGAGAGATTAACTGATTATATTGATATTCGCCCTAGAGTATCAACATATGACCCCTCGACTGCAACAAAATCTCCTTTTGAGTTTGATTCAAGAGTGTTTAGTGGTGAAGGACAGACACCTCCTAATATTCTTTCTGATGATGAGACATTAAATATAACTTTCTCTTATTATTTGCCAAGAATTGATAGGGTATTCTTAACAACTAATGGATCATTCCAGGTACAAACTGGTGTTCCATCTGATAGCCCAGTTCCACCTGAAAGTGTAAGTGGTGCATTAGATATTGGAACATTAATTGTTCCTGCTTATACTTATGAAGCATCTCAAGTAAAGACACTTCTTAGGTCTTATAAGCGATATCAAATGAAGGATATCGGTAGAATTGATAATAGAGTTAAGAATCTTGAGTATTATACTGCACTTTCAATGCTTGAGAATGATACTAAAAATATGTCCATTAAGGATGCAAATGGACTGGATAGGTTTAAGTGTGGTTTCTTAGTAGATAACTTTAAGAATGGAGTTGCTCAAAGCAAATTAGATCCAGATTTTAATGCTTCTATTGATAAAACTTATGGTGAAATGCGTCCATCTCACTATACAACTGCTGTTGATTTGTTATTAGGAACAAACCAAATTATTGGTATCGGACAGACTGCTGATGTATCACAAGATTATGGGTTTGCAACTGATTTAATTGGAAGTGGATGTCGTAGAACTGGAGATTTAATTACTCTTGATTATAGTGAAGTATTATGTTTACAGAACTCATATGCTTCGAGGACAGAGAATGTTCAACCATTTGCTGTAATATTCTGGCGTGGAAGTATGGAATTAAATCCATCTTCTGACGTATGGATTGATAGTAGAAGAATTGATGCTAGAAATGTCAATATTGAGGGAGATTTTGAAGATACCTTGGCAGAACAAGGTGCTGATCCAAATACTGGATTAATATCAACAATTTGGAATTCATGGCAGACTGATTGGGTTGGTGTTAATGTAAATACATCAATTGCCATAGGGCAGAGAACAGTTGCAGATAATCCTCCTAGACCTATTCGTCGCAGAGTTGCTAATCCAAGTCGACGTGGCCAACGTCAAGTCACGACTAGAAATGTAACTGTTACTGCAACTGATATTAGAACAGTAACAACAAATGTAGATACAACTACAAGAACTGGACAATCTAGAACTGGACTTGCTACTAGAGTTGTAGAAAGGATTGATTCTGAATCTCTTGGAGATAGAGTTGTTGAACGTGAGAATATTCCATTCATGCGTTCACGTAATATTGAGTTTATTGTTAAGAATGTAAAACCAAGGACTCAACTGTTTGGATTCTTTGATGGGGAAGATGTAGCTAAATTCTGTTTCCCTAAACTTCTTGAAGTTACGATGTCTAATGGTACTTTCCAAGTTGGAGAGACTATTATTGCTACACCATCAATTTTAGATGAAGGTGCAAGTACTACAACAACTCCATATATTCAATTTAGAGTTGCAACTCCAAATCATAAGTACGGGCCATACAATGCTCCCACTGATATCTATACTGTAAATCCTTATAATGATGGAGAGGGAATTGCTGAAGTTTATACTTCAACAGCAAGTCTTCTCAATGTAGACACATTTAGTTTACAGAATCAACCACAAGGTGATTACTATGGATTCATTAATGGTTCAATGATTCTGAGAGGACAATCAAGTGGTGCTGAAGCTACTGTTTCCACTACTCGTTTGGTAAGTGATAATGTTGGAACTTTAATCGGTTCATTCTATGTTCCAGATGGAACTGTTATTGAGAACCCACAGTTTACTGCTGGTACTAAAACCTTAAGATTTAGTTCTTCTGCTGTTAATTCACTAATTCCTGGAACTGTATCAACTGCAGTTGAGAAGAATTATGAATCTGCTGGTACTATTGAAGTTCTTCAAGAAACTATTATCAATACAAGGAATGCTGATATTGTCACTGAAAGTTTAACTGATAATAGGGTTCTTACAGATAGACAAAGAAGATCTAGCACAAGAGATGATGGTATTATTAGGCAGACATCTGCAGTAGTTCAGCAACAAATAATTACGGAATTCTACGATCCACTTGCTCAAACATTTGACGTTGGTGATCCAAATGGTTTATTCTTAACTTCAATTGATTTATTCTTCTCAACAAAAGATGAAGAACTTCCTTGTAGTGTAGAAATTAGAACTGTTGAAATAGGAACTCCAACAACTACTATTATTCCATTAAGTAAGAAAGAACTTCTTCCTGGTAATATCAATGTATCTACAGATGCATCTGTTCCAACAAGATTTACATTTGATTCACCAATTTATCTAGAAGGTGGTGGTAAAGAATACGCTATCGTAGTTGTATCTCCTTCTACTGAATATAATGTTTGGATATCAAGGCTTGGAGAAGAAGATGTTTCAACTCTCGGATTAGGTGAATCACAGAAGGTTCTGATTACTCAACAACCATATCTTGGTTCATTGTTTAAGTCACAGAACGCATCTACTTGGACACCTTCTCAGTTAGAAGACCTTAAGTTTAATCTCTATAAAGCGGAATTCTCTGCTGGTACTACTGGTACTGTTAATTTCTTTAACCCAATACTTAATGTTGGAAATAACGAACTTATAGAACTTAATTCTAACCCAATTACCGTATTCTCTAAGAAAGTTACGCTTGGACTGACATCATCTATTGCTGACAGTATTACTACACTTGGAATTACTACTGGTGTTTCTATTGCTCAGACTGGTTCTGGATTATCTGGTGGTACTGGACGTATTATCGCAATCGGTGGTTCAGTTGTGAGTAGTGGTTCTACCGAATCTCTATTAGCAATTAATCCTGGTGCTGGATATACTGTTGCAACATCAGAAGCAATTCAACCATATACCATAACTGGTAGTGGTTCAGGAATGGAGGTTACTGTTCAAGTATCCATGGCTGGTTCTGTTTATCAGGATCCCAATAACAAGGCTGGTTTAGTTGGACTTGTTAGTGTAACTGATGGTGGTAGAGGATATAAGATTGGTGACGTAGTTGGTATTCCAACTGCTTCTATGAACGGTATTGGAACAGGAGCTAAACTCTCCGTTGTTTCTATTGGATTTACTAATACAGTATTCTTAGATCAAGTTCAAGGTGACTTTGTTGCTGCTGGTGCTAGTATGACATATGTTACTAACACTGGTATTAGATCTGAAATAAATGGTGAAGGTTCTGACGTTAAGATTCTTAGTGGACAAGTAATTACAGATCCTCTTTATGATGGTAAGACATTTAGAGTTAATCATACGAATCATGCTATGCATGAATCTAATAACCTTGTTAAGATAGATGGTGTTGTTAGTGATAATGCTCCATCACCAATTACTGCTGCTTATGGAAGAGATGCAACAGGTGATCTTGTTGTTTCTGCTGGTGCAGCATTTACTTCATTCGAGAATGTTGGTGTTGGTACAACTAATCCAGGATATCTTAAGATTGGTAATGAGGTTATTAAGTACACCTCAGTAAGTGGTAATACTATCAGTGGTATCACAAGAGCACAAGATTCTTCTCTTGCCTTTACTCATCCAGTGAATGCACTTGCTTATAAGTATGAATTTAATGGAGTGTCTCTAAGGAGAATTAATAAGACTCATAATATGTCAGAAGTGACAAGTCAAGGTTCTCATCCTATTACTATGGATAAGTATTATGTTGGCATTGATATGGGAGAAACTTCTTCAGATAACGTTGCTATTGGTACCAATAGATCTAATAGTGGTGGCGGATTCCCAAGTCTATACTTTACACAGACTAAGACTGGTGGAGAATCAAGAATTAAGGCATCACAAAACATTCAGTTTGAGTGTTTAACACCTAATATTCAGAATCTTACTCCTAAGGGTACAACAATTAACTCTAGAGTAAGAACAATTACTGCAAGAAGTGTCAGTGGTATTGAAACATCCTTCGAGGATAAAGGATATCAGTCTATTGTTCTTAATGAATCTAATTTCTTTGATAATCCTCGTATGATTGCTTCTAAGGTAAATGAGGATAGTAAGTTAACTGGATTGCCAGGATACAAGTCATTGAATATTCAATGTGATTTGGATAGTAATGATTCTAATATATCTCCTGTAATTGATATTGATAGGATTAGTGCAATTCTTACAACTAATAGAATTGACGATACAGTTACTATCTTTGCAGATGATGATAGGGTTAAAATTCCTGGACAGGATCCAACTTCTGCAACATATGTCACTAAGAATGTAGGACTTAAAGTTCCTGCAACTGGTATTAAGGTTCTATTCTCTGCTAATAGAGCAAGTACTTCTGATATCAGAGTCGCATATGCTCTTTATAGACAAGATGATGCAGAAAATCAAGATAGATATTTACTCTTCCCTGGATATGATAATCGTGATGAGAATGGTGCTATTATTAATCCTGCTGCTTCCTCTGGACTTCCAGATCAATTTGTAGGACCTTCTAGTGAAATTGATGATTTCCGCGAGTATGAGTTTACTATTGACTCTCTCAAAGAGTTTGATGGATTTAGAATTAAAATTATGATGACTGGTACTAATCAGGCAACTCCTCCTAGGGTTAGAGAATTCAGAGCGATTGCATTATCATGATACCTGTAAAAGATAACCATGCTCTTTACAGAGATGAACAATCAAACGCAATTGTTTCTACTGATACAACTGAGTACAAAAAGTACATCGATGCCCGTAAGATTAAAGAATCTGAGAAGGCTGAATTAGATGAACTTAAGAGTGAACTTAAAGAAATCAAGGAAATGTTAAGGAATTTATCAAATGGCAACTAGATCCTTTACTTTTGATTCACAATCTGATTATCCACCAGTATCTGATCTGGTGATAAATGTTGGTGCTTCCTTTACATGTACATATACCGTTAATACTCCTGCTGGATCAGCGTATGATTTTTCTAGTCATACACATTTATCAGGACAGATGGCAAAACATGTAGGAGCTGCAGCAACTTGCACTTTTACGTGTGGTTTTACTAATGCATCTGGTGGTACATTTCATATTGGTTTAACTACTACTCAAACATCAGAACTCGCAGAAGGTAGATATTTCTATGATGTAAATGCGAAGACTGGAACAACGGTAAATAGGATTGTAGAAGGACAAATTATAGTTAGAGGTGGTATATCTTCTACCCTTTAATAAATAATTAGAAAATTGGGAATATGGCGAAGCCTGCTTCTAGATCCGAATTAATCGAATACGGTAAGAGACAACTGGGTGCGCCAGTTCTTGAAATTAACGTAGCGGATGAACAGTGCGAAGATTTATTGGATGATGCCTTCCAGATGTTTCAGGAAAGGCATTATGATGGTGTCATGCAGATGCCTTTGAAGTATAAAGTTACTCAAGATGATATTGATAGGGGAAGAGCAAGAGGTGGTAATAATTCAATTGGTATAACAACAACTAATGTAACTGATGTAGGATTAGGTGTTACTTTTAAGTACGAAGAGAATTCAAATTATATTAAATTACCAGATACCGTAGTCGGAGTTAATAAGATATATCGGTTCGATGGTTCGAACACGATGACGAACAATATGTTCAGCATCAAGTATCAGTTATTTTTAAATGATGTATATTATTGGGATTCACTTGAATTGTTAACATATTCAATGGTGAAGACAAAATTATCTGATATTGATTTTCTGTTGAATACTGAGAAGCAAATTAGGTTTAATATTAGACAAGGGCGTTTATATCTTGATGTTGACTTTGAACAATTAACTGCTGATGATTATTTGATTATTGATTGTTGGAGAATATTAGATCCTGATGATTTCACAAAAGTCTATAATGACAGATTTGTGAAGAGATATTATACTCAGTTGCTTAAACGGCAATGGGGTATGAATTTGACTAAATTCCAAGGTGTTAAACTTCCTGGCGGTATTGAGTTGAATGGACGCCAAATGTTTGATGATGCTCAACTTGAGCTTGATAAAATAGCAGAAGAAATGCTACGTAGTTATGAACTTCCACCCCTTGACATGATTGGCTAATGGCACTTAATCCATTCTTCCAACAAGGAACTCGCAACGAGCAGGATCTTCTTCAATCTCTTAACAATGAGATGATTAAGATTTATGGTGTTGAATGTTATTATCTTCCACGAAAATACTTAACTACTAATACAGTTATTAGGGAAGTAGTACAGTCGAAGTTTGATGATGCTTATCCATTAGAAGCATACGTTAACAACTATGATGTCTATCAAGGGAATGGTACAATACTTTCAAAATTTGGTGTTGAAGTACAAAATGATATCAATTTGGTCATATCAAGAGAAAGATTTGAAACGTATATCCAACCTCTTATTAGAAACGAAACGGGAATTAAATTATCCTCCAGACCGAAAGAAGGAGATCTCATCTGGTTCCCACTTGACGATAGGTTATATGAAATTAAATTCGTCGAGCATGCGAAGCCCTTCTATCAATTAAAAGAACTTTATGTCTACGAACTCCAGTGTGAAGTATTCCGTTATGAAGACGAAACGGTTGATACTGGAGTTAGTACAATTGATGATGAAACCACCGAGATTGGATACTCACAAACTCTCACACTTACTGGTGTCGGAACAACAGCTACTGCTGTCACCACATTTAGAAACGGCGGTGTTCAGTTCATTGATCTCATTAATCCTGGAAACGGATACAGGGCAACCCCTACAGTTGCAATTTCTTCTGCTCCAGCTGGCGGCATTACAGCTTCTGCTGTAGCGATAACAACTAGCAAGTTAGGACTTACTACTTCTTATGCTATTGAAAGCATAATGATTACAGATCCTGGTGCAGGATACTTATCACCACCTTCTATATCCTTCCAAGGTGGAGGAGGAACAGGTATTGCTGTAACTGTTGGTATTGCGACTACAGGTACTGTTGGTGTAGTTACTATTACAGATGGTGGTGATGGATATTACGGAACTACCCCTACAATCACCTTCAGTGCTCCTGGAACAGGTGTTACTGCACTTGGAGAAGTAGTTGCTGTAGGAGGTACTATACGCTCTGCTAGACTGTCTAATGCTGGTTGTGGATACACTGATGTCCCAACAGTTACTATTAGTAATCCAGGATTACTTGGATCTGGTGATTTCTACTTCAATGAGGAGGTTACAGGTGGAACCACAGGAACTAAAGCAAGAGTCAAATCTTGGGATGCAACAACTAAAACCCTTGTGGTCGGTATTGCAACAGGAACATTCAACCCAGGAGAGTCTATCACTGGTGACGAATCAGCAGCAGTTTATACTCTTGCAGTGGATACTACTGATGATCTAGTGACACCTTACGCAGATAATGCTACAATACAATCAGCAGGAGATGATATACTAGACTGGACTAGAGGCAACCCATTTGGAGAAGCATGATAGAAACAAGTTCTTATGGATATTATGATCCTGATGGAGATTCAGATTGGTTTGCACCCCCTATACACAAAAACCCCCTAGATTCTATGCCAATTGCGACTGACAAAGGTGCTTATTCTTCGAGACATGAATACACCCCCGATAATGAAAGAGCAGCAGAAGAAGTAGTTACAATGCACGAGAAGATGTACCGCATGGCTACTAAAAATGGTACTCATACACTGGGTGGTGGATCTGAGACTCTAAATAGTAGATAGTTAAATCGGTATTATAGTCTGTGTTTGAATATTTCTATCATGAGATCCTGAGAAAAACCGTTATCGGTTTTGGAACCCTCTTTAACAACATTCAAATCAAACATGTTGATAGTAACGCTAAAACTGTTAGCGTTATGAAGGTGCCACTTGCTTATGGTCCAATTCAAAAGTTCCTAGCAAGAATTGAACAAGCACCAGATTTGAAAGGAGCACAAACTTTAACTCTTCCTAGACTTTCATTTGAATTTACTGGACTTAGTTATGACCCTTCTAGGAAAGTAACACAGACACAAACATTTTTAACTGCTCCAACAAGTGATAAGACTAAGGCAAAGAAAGTTTATATGCCAGTCCCATATAATATGTCATTTGAACTTAATATGCTTGCAAAGGTAAACGATGATGCTTTGCAAATTGTTGAACAAATTTTACCATATTTCCAACCTTCTTATAACCTAACAATTAATTTACTCTCCAGCATTGGTGAAAAAAGAGATGTACCTATTGTCTTAGACAATGTTTCTTTTACCGATGATTATGAAGGAGATTTTTCAGAACGTCGAGCATTAATTTATACTTTAACATTTACTGCTAAGACATACCTATTCGGACCTGTACCAGATGCTTCTAGCGGATTAATCAAGAAAGCAACTATTGATTACAGTACTAGAAAAGGTAAGGACTTCAGGAGAGAGGTTCGTTATAGTGTCACACCACGTGCTGTTAAGGATTACACTGCTGATGGTACTACATATCTCAACGAAAATGTTGATGTTAAAGAAACATTGATTACCGTAGGTGATTCTAGTGCTTTATCTGTTGGTGATAGAATCTATATTGACACTGAGACAATGAAGATTAAGGAGATTGATGGCAATAACCTTGTCGTCCTTCGTGGTGAAGATGGAACTTCTGCTGCAGAACATACTAACGGTACTACTGTAGATAAGATTGATTCTGCTGATGATGCACTTATTGAAATTGGTGATGACTTTGGATTCAATGAGACTAGCTCATTCTTCCAAGATATGAAGGTCTATAGTCCATCTCAAGATGCTGATGTCGATGCTTAATCATGCCAGATTTTACCGAACTCGAAAAGACATTTGATGTAGCAGCGGAAGTTGTTGCAGACACTAAGAAGGTTGGTATCCAAAAACCCCCTGTAGATAGGGATAAGACGGATATCAGAAATGACTACGAATACACAAGAGGCAATTTATATTCTATCATTGAGAAAGGACAAGAAGCAATTAATGGAATTCTTGAACTTGCTCAAGAGAGTGAAATGCCAAGAGCATACGAAGTTGCTGGACAACTCGTTAAATCAGTCTCAGATGCCACCGACAAGTTGATGGATCTGCAGAAGAAACTTAAGGAGGTAGAGGAAGAAAAAGAAAGAGGACCATCTACTGTTAACAACTCACTTTTTGTTGGTTCTACTGCTGATTTAGCTAAGATGCTAAAAGATGCAGCTAAGGCACAAAATAAATAAACATATGGTAAAGAAAACTCCTATTATTGAACTTCCGTCAATAGACGAGTTTATTGTCGAGCCTGAACTACCATCTGTATCAGAATTTCTACCAGAAGAAGTTGAAGAGGAAGTAATTGAAGAAGAGGTATATAATGATGCTAAGGGTAATCCTAAGATTGAAGTTGTAGATATTCTTCAAGCACCTCAATGGGGTGAACTGGTACGCATGGTTAATGATGTACGTGATAGTATACCAGAAGTACCAGAACAGAAAGATTATGATGAGAAATTAGAACAAATCTCTGCTTTTATACAACAGGTAAAAGATGAAATTCCAATAGTTCCTGAGGTAAGATACTATGAAGAAGAATTACAAACAATACGAGAATCTATTGGTAAAGTTGAGGATTCTATACCATCATTACCTTTATGGATCCATAAAGTAAATGAAGTACCTGATTTTGCTTGGGTTGGAAAATCTTTTAATGTTATTGATGAAGACTTTAGAGGTGTAAGAGATACTATATCTACTTTAGCTACAAGAGTAACTCTTGAATTAGAGAAGATACATGAAGAGAGTGATACCAAGCAGTTTGAAACAAAAACTGACTTTAAAACTATTCATGAAAGAGTTGACACTGTAAGAAAGGATATCTTTAAGCAACTTAGAGAGCAATCAGATGTTATCTGGAAGTTACAAAAGAAACTTAAAGCAAATCAGAAAGAGTTTGAGATAGTATTTAATGAAAAAGTTGGTGAAAAGTTTGATGTTTTTAGTGAAGTAACTAAGAAGACTGTAGAAAACTTACAAGAATCATTTGTTGAGTCTACAGATACTCTTGCTCAACATGTGGATAATGAGGTCAAGTCTCTTGCAGAAAGAATAAAGACTTTACCTAAACCAAAGTATTATGAAGAAGATTTAAAGAGAATACGTAAAGAACTTCATGATTTAACTGAGTTAAAGGCACTTGTTTATGATATTCAAATTAAACAAAAAGTTTTAGAAGAAGGTTATCTTCTAAATGAACCTCCTGGTGAGGAAGAATCTGTAGACGGAGTTAGAGATCCACTTACTCCTATGGATCAAAAGTTTGCTACTCATAAAGATTTAGCAGATCATTATAGATTATTCATTAATAGAGTTCAAACTCAACTCGCCACTATGGGTGGTGGTGGTGCTGGATTCATCTATGATTTAGATGATGTTGAATTTGATACTACTACTGGTGATAATAAGTTATTAATTTATAATTCAACAGATTCAAAATGGGTTGGTATTGCTAGTACTGCCTTAAGTCCTGCTGCAGAGACATTAGATCAAACCTTAAAGCAGGGTAATACTTCTGCAATGGGTATGAATGTAAGTGGTATCACTTCTCTCAGTAATACTACTAATTCAACTGCATTTAATAATGGAGCATTGATTGTATCTGGTGGTGTTGGTATTGCTAAGAGTCTTACTGTTAAGGGTAATATATCTTGTGCTGGTACAGTTTTTTACGAAGATGTAACAAATATAGATTCTGTTGGTATTGTAACAGCAAATAGTGGAATAGAAGTTACTGGTATAGTTACTGCTGTTGCTGGTACTGCTGTAACTTACTATGGAGATGGTTCTAATTTGACAGGTAAAGCATCCATTGGTTTGGTATTAGCACTAGGATAAAGACCTCTAATTGATAAATAGAATGACTTGCTAGGAATTCTATGCCTGAAGAAGTTAAAGAAGAACTTCAAGAGGAAGAGAAAAAAGACGAGAAAAAGAAAGGTCCTCTTGGAAAACTGAAAGATAATCTTCTTCCAGACCAAGAAGAACAAGCAGCTATCATCAGTACGTTTGTTCGCCTTGGCGTGTTGGTCTGGTCCGGCGGGATACTTACATTAAATTACGTGGCTATCCCAGGTGTACCGCAGCAAAAAATTGATCCGACTTTCATAGCTTCAGTTTTTACTGGAGTTTTAGCTTCCTTCGGAATTCAGACAGCGAGTAAGAAAGGCGACGGAACCATGAAGATGCAGAATGGTAACGGAGCTCCTGGTCAAGTGTCTAAAGCAGACATGGAAAGACTAATAGAAAAAGCCACTCAAGCAGCACCTGCACAAACAATCCGAATCGAACAAGCACCATTAATTGTTAAAGCATCTAATGGTGAACCCCCTGTAAAACCTTCTGTATAGTAAAATGAATTGTCAAAAAATTGTTAACGTCATTGCTCTTACGTCTGGCGCTTTATCTCTTGCCATTGTTGGCAGTGGTTTATTTGTATTTGTCAACAGAGATTCAATCGTTGATAACATCAAGCAACAGGCTATTGAAGCAGCTCTTGGTTCACTTGGTGGACTTGGCGGTGGACTCCCTACTGGTGCCAATGATTTGCCTAGTCTTGGTGCTACTCCTAGTGTCGGTGGGCCTGCTGCGCCGCAAGCGCCGAATCTCCAAACCAGTCTCTGATATAGAGGAAGAGTTGGATGAACAAGTGGATTGGCCTTAGCCTAGGAGGTATCCTAGGTTTATCTCATATTGGAATGATTGGAATGCTTGCTACTCGCAATTCATTCCCACAACTTAATCTTCCAATTAGTGATTATACTTCTTACACTGTAGAAGCAGGTAAGGATGGATATAGAATTAATTATAAAGCAAATGATCCTACAGTAATGGAGGTAACTAAGGACGTTGAACGTCCTGGTGGCTTTCTGGGATTATCAAAAGCAAGAGTGTATTCCAAACAAGAATACACGATGGATGGGTCTTTCCACTTATCGAATAGATCAGGGTCAAAGATGTCTGCCGCCCAAGAACAATGTATCAAGGCGGCCGGTGGAGGAGAACAAACAGGGCGGATTGTCGGCGGTAGCGTCGGTGCCGCTGTTGGTACTTCTGGTCTCGCCTCTATTCCTTATGTTGGCTGGGTGCTTGCTGGTGCTGCTACCGTCCTTGGTATGGAACAGGGTGCAGAAATAGGTGGTAATATGGCAACAGATTTCTCTAAGGCTTGCCAAGAACATGAAGAGAGTGTAAAATGAGTAAATAATTACGCACAAGGTCTCCTGCCATATGGACTGGGACTTAGAAAACGAGAACCTGAAACTTGAAGGCATGATACACATCTACCAACAAGAAAACGAAAGGCTAACTGAAGAGAACAAAGAACTTGAAGAAAAAGTTCTTGTGCTCAAGAGACGGTTGCGCTATTATCAAACAACAGAAGAAGATAAAGAGGATAAATAGAAAGAGACTCTATTTACTTCATGAAGAAGTGTCCTACAGGAAAATATTATTGCACTAAAAGAGAAAAGTGCATGCCAATTCCTCATGGGTACCATATTGGGTATAGAGGTTGGTTGGAGCCTGATGAAGATGGAAACGGAAACGGAAAGAAATCAAAGGGTAGCAAGACAAATGGCAACGGGAGTTCCAATTCTAATGGGTCTCATTCTGGAAATGGCAATGGTGGTGGGTCAGTTAGTGAAGGAAGACTTGCAAGAACTATAACAAAATTGGCAAGGGATAAAAAAATGCAGGAAGATACAATTCCAAGAGCTAGTGGTAGAACACTCTACGTATGTTTTACATGGCGTGGTAAGTATATGAATCTTCAGATGTTCTTCCCTAACCATAAGATGCCATCTAGAGCAGATGTTCAAGATGCAATCCAAAAGGTATATCCTGGATCAAAAGTTTCACATTATGATTCGGTTCTAAGAGATCCTACAGAACCAATATTGCAGATGCCTGAGCAAGCACAAATCGATCAAGAGGTTGGTGCTACTCCAGATGAGGAACCTAAACCTAAATCAAATTTAGTTAAACCCAAAAAATTAAAAACTGTACCTGATGATAAGGAAAAGAAAAAAGAAAAAGATGATAAGATAGTAAAGCAAAAAGAAAAGAGAGTTTCAACTATAAAAAGAATTATTCTTCTTAAGAAGATGCAAGCACTACGTGGTGGTGCTAGCACTGATATTACTACGTAATTATGCCTGAAGTATATCTTGGCAATCCTAATTTAAAGAAAGCCAACACTGAAATTGAATTTAGTCATGAACAAGTACAAGAGTTTATTAAATGTAAACTTGATCCGATTTATTTTGCTAGAAAATATATAAAAATTGTCAACGTTGATGAAGGATTGGTCAACTTTGATATGTGGCCTTTCCAGGAGAAGTTAATTGATAGATTCCACGCTAATAGATTTAATATTTGTATGATGCCACGACAGACTGGTAAGTCTACTACGTCTGTATCATATCTACTTCACTATGCTATCTTTAATGATAATGTTAATATTGGTATTCTTGCAAACAAGGCAGCAACTGCCAGAGACTTGTTAGCAAGACTCCAGACTGCTTATGAGAACTTGCCCAAATGGATGCAACAGGGTATTCTTGTATGGAACAAAGGTAGTCTGGAACTAGAGAACGGTTCCAAGATTATGGCAGCATCTACATCTGCTGCTGCAGTTAGGGGTATGACATTCAACATCATATTCCTGGACGAATTTGCGTTCGTTCCAAATCATATTGCTGACGACTTCTTTAGTTCAGTTTACCCTACAATTTCATCTGGTACATCAACCAAGATTATCATCGTTTCTACCCCCAAGGGTATGAACCACTTCTATCGCATGTGGCACGATGCTGAGAACGGAGATAATGAATATGTACCTACTGTAGTTCATTGGAGTGAAGTTCCTGGTAGAGATGAAAAGTGGCGAGCACAAACGATTGCTAATACTTCAGAATCACAGTTCAAGGTTGAGTTTGAATGTGAATTTTTAGGATCTGTAGATACTCTCATTTCACCAGCAAAATTAAAATCACTTGTTTATGAGAAACCTCAGATGTCTAATGAGGGGTTAGATTTATATGAGCAACCTATTGATAAACATGATTATGTTTGTACAGTTGACGTTGCTCGTGGTGTAGGAGAGGATTATTCTGCATTTATAATTATAGACATAACCACATTCCCCCATAAGGTAGTTGCAAAATATAGGAATAATGAAATTAGACCTATGTTATTCCCTAATATTATATACGAAACTTGTAAAGGTTACAATGAGGCGTTTATATTATGTGAAGTAAATGATATTGGTGATCAAGTTGCTTCTATACTTAATTATGATTTTGAATATCCCAATCTTCTTATGTCATCTATGAGAGGACGTGCTGGACAGGTTATAGGACAGGGATTTAGTGGCAGTAAGGTACAACTTGGAGTTAAGATGTCCAAGACTGTCAAAAAGGTTGGAGCATTGAATCTTAAGACAATGGTAGAGTCTGATAAGGTTCTATTTAAAGATTTGGATATTATTTCAGAATTAACTACATTCATCTCTAAGAGTAATTCATTTGAAGCAGATGATGGATGTAATGATGACTTGGCAATGTGTTTACTCATATATGCATGGTTATGCCAGTGTGACTATTTTAAAGAATTAACTGATCAAGATGTTCGTAAAAGATTATATGAAGAAAACAAAAATCAGATAGAACAGGATATGGCACCATTCGGTTTTCTTAATGATGGACTGGATGAAGATTCATTTATAAAGGATGGAGATAGATGGTATACAGACGAGTATGGAGATAGAGCATATATGTGGGAATACCTTTCCTGACTGTTCACACATAGTTTCCCCTACGAAAAAGCTCCTTTCAATAAATAATTCTTAGGAAATTGGGAACCTTAGAGGGACGGTAAACATGGCTATTCAGTTAGTATCTCCTGGTGTATTAATCAGGGAAGTTGATCTAACAGTCGGAAGAGCGGATAATGTACTCGATAATATCGGTGCTATCGCTGGTCCATTCGAGATTGGACCTATCGATGATCCAATCACAATCGAGACTGAACAAGACTTGATCAACACATTCGGAAAGCCATTGAGCACCGATAGTCAATATGAGTATTGGATGACTGCAGCGTCATTCCTTTCTTATGGTGGTATTATCAAAGTCTGTAGGACTGACGATGACGATCTTAAGAACTCTAATGCTGGTGTTGGTATTGCTAATACCACAACTCTGAAGATTAAGAGTTATGACGATTATCAGTCTAACTATCAATCTGCTACCGATTTCTATTACGCTTCTAAGAACCCTGGACAGTGGGCAAAAGGTTTAAAAGTCGCCTTCGTTGACGATATTGCAGACCAAACACTTACTGTTAGTTCCTCTGATCCTGCAGCGATTGGTTGCACAATTGGTTACGGTGTAACTGCTGCTCTAAGTACAACCATTCCTGGAAACGGAACTACTTCTACATTCACAGGATACCTTAAGGGTATCATCACTGGAGTTTCTACCGATGCTGTTGGTGGAAAGAGTTCTATCGATGTTAAAGTTATCTCTCGTGTAGAGACAGTTGGTGGTGGTTCAACTGAAACAAAGGTTGATTACACTGAAGGTGGTATCTATGCTTATAGTACTTCTGATACCATTTACACAAGACTTCCTGCTGGTACATTAGATGCTAGTAGCGGATTTGCTCCCGCAGCAATTGCTGACTGGTATGATAATCAAACTCTCCAGTTAGATAACGCAACTGTTTATTGGAAGTCTATTGCTCAAAAACCAGTAACAAACCAGTATTCTCTTGAGAGAGGTGCTAAGTCTGATGCAATGCACGTTGTGGTTGTTGATGACGATGGTACTTTGACTGGTATTAAGGGTAACATCTTAGAGAAGCATATTTCACTCTCTAAGGCACTTGATGCCGAGTCTTCTGGACAGGCTGGTACTAAAGTTTGGTACAAGAATTATCTTGCTGATTTCTCTGAGAGAATCTATGCAGGATACAATCCATCCGTTACATTTGATGCTCTACGTCTCACTGCTCCAGTTAACACTGGATTTGGTGGAACTGAGTTCTCCGCTATCAGTAATGCTGATGCACAGTGGGGACAAAATGCTAAGGATGTGAAGTACTTTGCAGGTATTGGTGCTACCACTTACGAACTTGCCGGTGGTAACAACTATACTGCAGCAAACGGATTCGCTGCAGATCTTGGTAGTTTGATGACTTCCTTTGAGAAGTTCCAAACTAAGGATGAGATTGCAGTAGATTATCTACTTGCTGGACCTGGTTCTTCTACAAGAGCACAATCTCAGGCTAAGTTCAACAAGCTTGGTGACATTGCTGAAACACGTAAAGATTGCGTAGCAATTTGTTCACCTCAACGTTCTGACGTGGTTAACATCACGAACAGTACAACTCAAACAAATAATGTTGTAGCTACTCTGGATGGAGTTAATTCTTCTTCCTACCAGATAATGGATAGTGGTTACAAGTATATGTTTGATAGGTTCAACAATGAATTCCGTTGGGTTCCATGTAACGGAGACATTGGTGGACTGATGGTTAGAACTAACAGAGAGTTCTATCCTTGGTTCTCACCTGCAGGACAACAGCGTGGTGTTCTTAATAACGCTACTAAGTTGGCATATAATCCTACGCAGGCACAGAGAGACACTCTGTATACCAAGCGGATTAACCCGATTATCTTCCGCCCAGGTATAGGCATCATGCTCTTCGGAGATAAGACTGCCCTTGGTTATGCCTCAGCGTTCGATCGTATCAACGTTAGAAGATTGTTCCTTACAATCGAGCAGGCACTAGAGAGAGCTGCACAAGCTCAACTCTTTGAGTTCAACGACGAAATTACTCGTGCTAACTTTGTTAACATTGTAGAACCTTATCTACGTGACGTACAAAGCAAGCGTGGTCTTTACGACTTCCTAGTAATTTGCGACGAGACTAACAACACACCAGATGTCATTGATAACAATGAGTTCCGTGCTGACATCTTCCTCAAGCCCGCTAAGTCTATCAACTTCGTCTCACTAACCTTTGTTGCTACTCGCACAGGTGTTAGTTTCGAGGAAGTCGCTGGTAGAGTATAATTAAGGAGTAACTAATGGCAACCGCACCAAACCCTCCATCTATTAGGAATATCTCTCAGTTTAAGAGTAAACTGAGAGGTGGAGGCGCACGTCCTAATCTGTTCGAAGTAGCGATTCCAAACTTCCCAGATTTTGTTGGAGCATCTTACAATAACGACGATAAGCAAAATCTTCGTTTCATGTGTAAGGCTGCCAACCTTCCTGCTTCAAATATCGCTCCTGTGGAAGTACCATTCAGGGGACGTATTTTGAAAGTTGCTGGAGACAGAACTTTCGATCCTTGGACTATCACAGTCATTAACGATGAAGATTTCCGTATCAGAACTGCTTTTGAAGCATGGATGAACGGTGTATCTAAACTCGATAATGCAACTGGAGCAACTGCACCTACCTCTTATATGCAAGATGCATATGTTTATCAGTTAGGTAGAGCTGCTACTATTTCTGGTGAAAATCCTGTTGGAGAAATAAGTCAAACTGGACCTACTGAGTCTGCAAATGTTCTTAGGTCATATAAGTTCATTGACATATTCCCAACTAATGTTTCTGAGATAGCATTATCTTATGAAACTGGTGACACCATAGAAGAGTTTACAGTTGAATTCCAAGTTCAGTACTTTGAAGCATTTGGCTCCGCTGAAGCCGCTGATTTAAGGTAGTATCTGTGCTATACTAAATACTATGAACGGTATAGTCCATAGTATAAATGGCTAAATTATTTGGATTCTCGATAGAGAATAATGAGGAAACCCCAAAGTCGGTAGTATCGCCGGTCCCCATGTCGAAGGAGGACCAGTCCGATTACTATATGACTTCGGGGTTTTTTGGTAACTATGTTGATCTTGAAGGAGTTTTTAAAAATGAATTTGAACTGATTCGTAGATACCGTGAGATGGCGTTACATCCAGAAGTGGATGGTGCAATTGAAGATGTTATTCAAGAAACTTTAGTATCTGATACCAATGAAAGTCCTGTAGAAATTGAACTTTCAAAATTAAATGCTAGTGATGGTATCAAAAAGAAGATAAGACAGGAGTTTAAATACGTAAAAGATTTACTAGATTTTGATAAGAAAGCACACGAAATTGTTCGTAACTGGTATGTAGATGGACGTTTATACTACCATAAAGTTATTGATTTAAAAAAACCAGACGAAGGAATACAGGAATTGCGTTATATCGACGCAATGAAAATGAGGTTTGTTCGTCATGCTGTTAAGGAATCTAAGGATGTAGCAACAAGAACTGCTGCTCTTAATGGCAATAGGGATATTCCAAGTATTGCTAGTGCATTCCCTAAGATTGAAGAGTATTTCATTTATAGTACAAAGAATACTACAGGTGGTGCTTTAAATCCTTCCAGTAATATGACAGACACTAAAGGTGTCCGTTTCTCGAAAGATTCTATTGCGTATTGTACTTCTGGATTAGTTGATAGAAACAAAGGTTCTGTACTATCATACCTTCATAAAGCAATTAAATCACTCAATCAACTTAGAATGATTGAGGACTCTCTGGTTATCTACAGATTATCAAGAGCACCAGAAAGAAGAATATTCTACATTGATGTAGGTAATCTACCCAAAGTTAAGGCAGAACAATACCTTCGTGATGTCATGATGAGGTATCGTAACAAGCAAGTTTATGATGCTGCTACTGGTGAAATTAGAGATGATAAGAAATTCATGTCCATGATGGAGGACTTCTGGCTTCCTAGACGTGAAGGTGGTAGAGGAACTGAAATCTCTACACTACCTGGAGGACAGAATCTTGGAGAACTTACTGACGTTGAGTACTTTAAGAAGAAACTCTATAAGTCACTTAATGTTCCAATTTCAAGAATTGAAGGAGACGGTGGGTTTAACCTAGGAAGATCTTCTGAGATTTTAAGAGATGAACTTAAGTTCAGTAAGTTTGTTGGTAGATTACGTAAGAGATTTAGTAATCTATTCTTAGATATGTTGAAGACTCAATGTCTTCTTAAGAATATTTGCACACCAGAAGACTGGGATGCAATGTCTGAGAACATCCAGTTTGACTTCTTATATGATAACCACTTCTCTGAACTCAAAGATGGTGAGTTACAAAGAGAGAGATTCTCATTAGCATTAGAGGCAGAACCATACATAGGTAAGTACTACTCACAAGATTGGGTTCGCCGTCAGATTTTACGTCAAACTGATCAAGATATTCTTGAACAGGATGAATTAATTGAAAAGGAAATTGATGAGGGTATCATTCAAGATCCTAAAGAATTAGAAATGGCTGTTGATGGATTCAATGGAATGGCACCAGGAGTTGGCGAAGCAGCTGGACCTGGTGGTGATTTAGGTACTCCCATCATGGAACCAAATCTCGAAGGCTCGAAAGATGCTGGTAGGACTAAACTACCTAAGGGCGGCGAGATATAAATAACCTATAGGAAAAGTTATGACTATCAGTATGGATGATTTAATGGATGCAATAGTGGCTAATCAGTCACCATCGCAAGTAAGTGATGCAATTAAAGACATGCTTTATTCAAAGACTGCTTCTAAGGTTGACAATTTGAAACCTGACGTTGCAAATGCTTTATTCGGGGATCAAATACCTGAAGTGGATAATGAAGTTGAAGACGAAGTTGAAGTCAGTAATGAACCTGAAGCAACCACTGAAACAGAGGAAGAAGAGTAATGGCTGTACACAACCCAGTCGGTAGTGTAATAACTTTAACGACTAGTGCTACTAGTGCCCAATCTACCCAGTTTGATCAGCAATCTGATACGGTGAGGATTGTTGCCACATCAGGTAATAATCACGTTGCAATTGGATCAACTCCAGTTGCTGTAGTAACAGATTACTTGGTTCAAGCATCTGGTGAGTCATTCCTATCTTTAGGTCCGATACTCTCACAAAGAGTAACGATGGTATCTGCAGGAAGTTCTACAGAAATTAAGTTCCCAGAAGGTGTAAAAGGTTCTCCTTTTGCTGTTGGTGATACTGTATCACTAAGTGGTAAAAGTGGATGGACTTTTGAACATGCACATATAACTGGTATAACTTATCCTTCCTATACATCAGATGATCAAAGAACTGTAGTAACAGTTGCTTATGATTCAAGTGGATGGAGTGGTACTTGGACTGATGATGATGAAAATCCATCTGGTGATACAGGAACTCTACGGAGATCCTTAATGGTGGCGGCTAGAACTGATACTAGTTCTGGTAAGATTTACATACAACAAGTTCAAATAACAGGGGATGCCTGATGAAACTTATTACGGAAGAGATTGAACAGGTAGATTTTATTGTCGAAAATAGAGACGGCAAGAAGTCTATGTATATCGAAGGTGTTTTCCTACAAGGGAACATCACTAATCGTAATGGCAGGATGTATCCCATGGAAACCCTTCGCAAGGAGGTGGGTAGATACAACGAGAATCATATCCAATCAGGACGTGCTCTCGGAGAACTTGGACACCCAGAAGGTCCAACTGTTAATTTAGACAGAGTATCCCATAAGATTGTTTCTCTTAAAGAAAGTGGTTCCAATTTTGTTGGTAAGGCTAAGATTCTTGGCACACCAATGGGTAAGATTGCTGCCAACCTTGTAGAGGAAGGAGTAAAACTCGGTGTTTCATCAAGAGGCATTGGTTCACTCAAAGCAACTCGCGAGGGTATTAATGTAGTAGGTGATGATTTCATGCTTGCAACAGCAGCAGATATCGTTGCAGATCCTAGTGCTCCAGATGCTTTTGTAGAAGGCATTATGGAAGGAAAGGATTGGGTATGGGATGGTGGTATTCTCCGTGAGAGAATGGCTACTAAGACATACAGACAGATCAACACCTTGGTTGATCAGAAAAAACTTGATGAGAACAAGTTGAATATCTTTAATGATTTTCTATCAAATCTCTAACTTTTCTAAATAAGTATAGATTACAACGGTAATTTCGGAGTCAAAACAAAATGTCAGCGAAAGCAGTAAAAGAAGCAGCAGGAGTGGAGTCCAAGACCGCTGTTAATGCTAATGCCAATCCTGGTGATAAGGCAATCCCTAAACTAACCACAGGTGGCACTCCGCCAACTTGGGAAGACTTGGGTGGACCTACTCCAGATAACTACAGGCCAGATGATGATTCTGCTAAGGTTAACACACCTGGTGGAACTATCAAGCAAGTATCCGATGTAGTCACTAATCGTAAAGGTAAAGGCGGAGCGATGCCAGTACAAAAAGCAAGTAACCTTAAGCAAGGCGATGAGGCCGAAATTAAGGATGAGCAAGAAGTAGTGGCTGAAGAACCCGTTGAAGTTCCTGAAGAGGAAGTAATCGAGACATATGACATGGAAGATGATGTCAATGCTCTCCTAGGTGGCGAAGAACTCTCCGAAGAATTCAAAGAGAAAGCAAAGACTATCTTTGAAGCTGCCATCAACTCAAAAGTTTCCGAAGTCAAGGCAAAACTTGATGAAGAAAAGACTGCTGCAATTGAAGAAGCAGTAGTAGCACACAAAAAAGAGCTCACTGAGCGTACAGACTCCTATCTAGAGTACGTTGCTGAAGAGTGGTTGAAGGAAAATCAACTCGCAGTAGAACATGGGCTTAAAACAGAAATGACAGAATCCTTCTTAAGTGGGATGAAGTCACTATTTGAAGATCATTATGTTTCAATCCCTGATGAAAAATATGATGTAGTCTCTACAATGGTAGAGAAGTTAGATGAAATGGAGACTAAACTCAACGAGCAAATCGAAGCAAACGTTAAACTGAACAAAAGACTTTCTGAGTCTACTTCAGATGTAATTCTTGCTGATGTTTCTGAAGGCCTTGCCGATACAGAAAAAGAGAAGCTCGCTACACTTGCCGAAGGTGTTGAGTTTGAAAGTGAAGAATCGTACAAAGAGAAGCTAGCAACCCTGAGAGAATCTTATTTCTCTGACAAAAAGGCAGCTCCTCAAGCTTCTACTGCTGATACCCTTATGGAATCCGCTGACGGAGAAGTTCCTGCAGAGCAGGTAACGGCTTCTATGGGATCCTATATGGACGTACTTAGCAAAATGAAGTCCTGAATTTAATATTATCAAACCAATTACTTAGGTAACTACTAATGTTCCAATCAGAACATCTGGTAGAAAAGTGGAAGCCACTACTAGATCATGATGGAGGTATCACTGATCCCCATCGTAGGGCAACAACCGCAGTTCTACTAGAGAACCAAGAGAAATTCCTCAAAGAGGAACAGGCATTCGAAACAGGGCAGACCCTGATGGAGAATCCTACCAACCACGGTAACGCCGCAGGCGCACAAGGTGGATTTGGTACAGCAGGAACCAATGCATTAGGAAATGCTGGTTTCGACCCCGTATTGATAAGCCTCATTCGTCGTTCAATGCCAAACCTAGTCGCTTATGACTTGGCTGGTGTTCAACCAATGAGCGGTCCTACTGGACTTATTTTTGCAATGCGTTCACGCTACACAAGCATGGACGGAACCGAGACATTCTACGATGAAGTAGATACATCGTTCTCTGGCCTAGCAACAGATGCTGCCAAGAACACAATTACCAGAGATCACAACGAGACATCTGCTGGTATTGGTACTACTGTTCAGCGTGGACAAAACCCCGCAATCCTTAACCCAGTTGGTGTAAACTCTACTGCAGATTACACAGTTGGACAAGGTATGCCTACTGGCGACGCCGAGCAATTGGGCGACGGCACAGGCTGGGGCTTCAACGAGATGGCATTCTCAATCGAGAAAGTCACCGTTACAGCGAAGTCACGTGCTTTAAAGGCTGAGTACTCACTAGAGCTTGCTCAAGACCTTAAGGCAATCCATGGTTTGAATGCTGAGGCAGAACTTGCCAACATTCTTTCCACTGAGATTCTTGCTGAGATTAACCGCGAGGTTATTCGTACTATCTACAAAACTGCCGAGCAAGGTGCTGTTCAAAACACATCAACTGCTGGACTGTTTGACTTGGATATCGACTCCAACGGTAGATGGTCAGTTGAGAAGTTCAAGGGACTTCTGTTCCAGATTGAGCGCGATGCTAACGCTGTTGCACAAAGAACTCGTCGCGGAAAGGGTAACATTATCCTTACTTCTGCTGACGTTGCTTCTGCACTTACAATGGCTGGCGTTCTGGATTACACTCCAGCACTTAACGCTAACCTTAATGTTGATGACACTGGTAACACATTTGCTGGTACTATCAACGGTAAGTACAAAGTATACATCGACCCATATTCTGCAAACCTAACTGCTGCTAACGCTGCAAATGGTAACCAGTACTATGTTGTCGGTTACAAAGGAACTTCACCATACGACGCAGGACTATTTTACTGTCCTTACGTACCGCTCCAGATGGTACGTGCCGTTGGCGAGAACACCTTCCAACCAAAAATTGGCTTCAAAACCCGCTACGGGATGGTTGCCAATCCATTTGCTGAAGGTAAGACTCGTGGCGATGGCCGTCTTAAGATTAACACAAACCGCTATTACAGGCGTGTTGGTGTTAAGAACCTTATGTAAGCGAGACGCTTATATACTTTTCAAGAGAGTCCTTCGGGACTCTCTTTTTTTGTCTAAATAGCCAATACGGAGACCTGCGTTCAATTAATGGAAAATTACACTGGTTCAACATCTGATCATGATGGAAGTGAAGCATCCTATGATATGGGAGCCACTGCTGGTATTAAAACCGGTCCAGATGGTTATGATGGTGTAGGTGCTGGTGCTACTATGATTGTTTCTGCTGGTTCAACTGCAGAAGTAGTTCAAGGTAAGTATGGAAATGCTGGTGTAGGAGTTACTGCACAAGCAGGATATTCTTTCCACGGATCAGATCATGTTAGTGATCATGGTGCTGGTGCAAGTGTAGGTGGATTCGTTGGTGATTCTGCTACTGTATCAGTAGATGGTGATGTTAAGTATGCAGGTGTCAATGCTCATGTGAGTGATGGTGTTAGTGCAGGTGATGATGTTGGTGCTAGTGCAAGTGCTAATGTTAAGTTTGGACATTCTAAGATCACTGTTGAGGCAGGTGGTAAGATAGCATGTTTAGTTGGTGTGCATGGGAAAGTTAAAATTTCCATAGATACTAAACCCATTGAAGAAGATTATGACAGTACAGTTCATACTGTAAATGAATTTGGCGACGATATTAAGAGTATTTTCTAATGTTCTGTAAAAATAAGATGAGTCTAGAAGACCGTCAAAAATTTAAACTAAAGATGCTTCATCGTTATGAGGATGCATTAGAGGTAAGACTTGCTGGTATAAAAGCAGCAAAAGAAAAACTTGAAGAGCAGATGAACAGAGATGGCAACGAGTAATCCATTCGAAAAACAGATAGAGAATAGAAATTTTCTATCTCCTGTTGGTTTTAGATTTACCCTAGTGAAAGCACCTAAGGTAAGTTTCTTTAGCAACACAGCGCAAATTCCTGGTATAACTATTGCTCCTGCGTTGCAACAAAACTACTTGAGAGATATTCCTCAGGTAGGTGATAAGATGGATTTTCAAGATTTTACCTTGAGATTTATGGTTGATGAGAATCTTGAGAATTATATGCAGATACAAAACTGGATGCGTGGTATCGCATTCCCAGATAATCTTACGCAAGTATATAGTTTGTGGGGTGGTAAAGCAGATTTTCCAGATGCTGATAGAAAAAATCCAGATAATTTAACAAGTGATGGTACTTTATTAGTGATGGGTAGTAGCAATAATCCCAATTTTATGGTAAAATTTAGTGACCTATGGCCTTCTGATTTAACTACACTTCAGTTTGATGCCACACCAGGTGATATAGATTACTTCACTGCAGAAGTAACTTTCCAATATACCATCTATGAAATCGTTAACAACCAGGGTCAACCAATGTGAATCTTGAAACTTTACAAAGTATGTGGGAGAAAGACTCACAGATTGATGCTGATAATTTACACACAGAATCATTAAAGGTACCATCATTGCATGCTAAGTACCATGAGATGTTTAATAACTTCTTGTTGTTAAGAAAGAAAGCAGAGCAACAAAGAAAGAATATACGGCATGAAAGATATGAATATTATTCTGGTAAAGCAGACCCAGAAGTATATCAGAAAGATCCTTTTGGAAAGAAGATACGAGATAAGGATACTATGACAAAATATCTTGATGCAGATAAGAAATTAATTGACATTAGTCTTAAAATCGATTATTATGAAGTTCTGTTGAGCTATATTGAAAGTATTCTTAAACAGATTAATAATAGAACATATCAGATTAAAAATGCTATTGAATGGCAAAAATTTATTGCGGGGTATGGATAATGGATAAGTTTATGTGGAGAAAAAGAAAAGCATTTCTTAAAGAGGAGTGTGAAGATATGATCGAGAAGTTTGAACAAACGCCATTTAAAGATAAAAATGCAGAAGATATAGAATGTGATTTTAAATACTTTGATAATTATAGACAATATAGTTGCTTACCATCAGATTTTTCTAATCCAGATTGGAGTGATGTAGGAGTAATGATAGTATCATTTATAAAAGAGTATGCAAAGGAGCATCCATTCTTATTTGAAGAGATGGCTAAATGGGGATTGTATGGTGGATTTCATGTGCAGAAATATGAACCTGGGCATTGTTACCAATCAGAACATATGGAACATGGTATAACTAATGATTCTGAACATAGAATGCATGGATGGATGGTATATTTAAATGATTGTGATGGAGGTACATATTGGCCTAGTCAAAATTTTACTAGTAAACCAAGAACTGGAGATTTTTATATTTGGCCTGCTGGTTGGACCCATAGTCATCGTGGTATATCTGCTTCAACTATTAAATATATTTTAACTGGATGGACTGTGATGAAAGAACAAAATGATGCATTACAAATAATACAATGAATGAAATAATAATAAGTGACAACTCAGTGTCACGGGCAAACCAAGAAAGAATAAAACAACTTATTATGCATAGGGAGTTTCCTTGGTATTTTAATGATACTACTTTAAGTGGATATGATCGTAATAAAAATGATTTATTCCAATGGGTACATATTCTTCAAGTTAATGCCAAACAAAAATCAACCTTGAAAGAACCAATATTAAAATGCTTAAGAGGTGCAATACCAGAATTAGAAACTCATCGATTAATAAGAGCAAAATTAAATTTAAATACACCCTATAAAAGGGGAAATATTGCTTTAAAGCATACTGATTGTCAAGAGAAAGATAGAATTGTTTACATCTATTATGTTAATGATTCTGATGGTCCAACAATACTTTATACAAATAAATGGAGACCACATAAAGTTCATCCTAAACAAGGTAGATTATTGAAAATGCCATCTAGTTTATCACATAGTGGTAATCTACCATATCATAATAATACTAGGATTGTTTTAAATCTTTTATTTCAAGAAGATCTTAATCAAACCTTTGAACCACTACAGGATCAAGACTATGAGGAGTATAAGAAGAACCTATAAATATCTCTATGGAGGTATTTTATCATGGTCGATTTGGAGATTGAGAAGAAGAACGAAGTCTATCTTAGAGTTAGGGCAGAACCGCATATCTATCAAGAACTATCAGACCACTTTACGTTTGATGTTCCAGGCGCCAAGTTCATGCCGCAGTATAGAAATAAACACTGGGATGGGAAGATTCGTCTTTTCTCTACCGCTACGGGAGAAATATACGTTGGTTTATTAGATAAGATAACATCATTTTGTAAGCAATATAATTATGATTATAAGTTTCTAGATAATCAATATTTTGGTACTCCTTTCGAAGTCGATGAGATGATATCGATGGAGGGTGTTAAGGATTATGTAACAGCTATTTCTCGTCACACTCCACGTGAATACCAGATAGAGGGAGTGTACGACGCTTTAAGACATCAAAGAAGATTATTAGTATCACCAACTGCTTCTGGAAAATCGTTGATGATTTACGCTCTAGTGAGGTACTATACAGATAGAGAGCAAAGAAGTCTTGTAGTTGTCCCAACGACAAGTCTCGTAGAGCAGATGTATAAAGATTTCGAAGACTACGGGTGGGATGCAGAGCTAAACTGTCACAAAATATACGCAGGCCGAGAGAAGGAGACATCATGTCCTGTCACCATTACAACGTGGCAATCTATCTATAAACTTCCACGTAAGTACTTTGAACAGTTTAACGTCGTTATAGGTGATGAAGCACATCAATTTAAATCCAAATCATTAGTTCAGATTATGACTAAACTTCATACTGCAAAGTATAGGTTTGGTTTTACTGGAACATTAGATGGTACTCAAACTCATAAGTGGGTATTGGAAGGATTATTTGGTCCAGCATATAAAGTGACAAGGACTAAAGAGTTAATGGAGAAGGGTCAATTAGCAAAACTCGACATTACATGTCTCGTTTTAAAACATCCTCCTGTTAAATTTGAAACTTATGAAGATGAAATACAATATCTTATTCAACACGAACAACGAAATAAATTCTTAACTAATTTAACACTTGATCAAAAAGGAAATACTCTGCTACTTTACAGTAGGGTTGAGTCTCATGGTGAAATATTGTATAATTTAATAAATAATAATAAGTCAGCAAATCGTAAAGTATTTTTTATACACGGTGGTGTTTCTGCTGATGAAAGAGAAAACGTTCGTTCAATTACTGAAAATGAAAAAAATGCCATCATCATTGCGTCTTATGGTACTTTCAGTACTGGCATTAACATTAGGCGGTTGCACAACGTTATTTTTGCCAGCCCCTCCAAGTCCAGAGTTAGAAACCTCCAATCCATTGGCCGCGTCCTTAGAAAAGGAAGAGGCAAAGTAAAAGCTATGCTGTATGATATTGCGGATGACTGTACTTATCAGTCTCGTAAGAATTATACATTAAATCATTTAATTGAAAGAATTAAAATTTACAACGAAGAACAATTCAATTATGAGATAATCTCAATCAGGTTAAAAAAATAAACTATGGAAGACGATTTTTATGCATCACTAAAATTAATTTCCGGAGAAGAAGTCTTCGCTAAAGTTGCTGCATGCGATGAAGATAATAGAACTTTGTTACTATTACATAATCCTGTTTTAGTACAACAAGTAAGATTGCCTGGTGCAAATATCCTTGCTGGTTATAAAGTAGAACCTTGGATGAAAACTAATGATGAAGATATGATGGTATTAGATATGAAAAATGTTATGACTATGGTTCAATGTAATGATATGGAAATGATATTAATTCATCAACGTTATGTTGAAGAATCTAGTCAAGAAGGAACTAGATCTCGTATAGATAGACGTATGGGCTACATATCTAGTGTACAAGATGCTAAGAAGATGTTAGAACACCTCTATAAAAAGGATATCCAAAAAGAAACTTAATAGCTTCCTTTGAACCTCCACAGAGTTATTCTACTGATGATTTGACATGTTGTCAAGCCCTTGATATAATATGTGTATGTGAGAATAATACCTATGGCAATAACAACTATGCCTAGACGCAGGGCCAGATCCGAGCATTACGTAAACAATAAGGAGTTCCTTGCTGCTATTGTTGCATATAAAACTGCTGTAGCTGAAGCAGTGGAACTTGAGAAACCCAAACCAAGAATTACAAATTATTTGGGAGAGTGCTTTTTAAAGATAGCAACGCACCTTTCATATAAACCAAACTTTGTTAACTACATGTTTAAAGATGATATGGTATGTGATGGAATTGAAAATTGTGTTCAGTATATCAATAATTTTGATCCTGCTAAATCTAGTAACCCTTTTGCTTATTTTACCCAGATCATACATTATGCATTTCTTAGGCGTATCCAACGAGAGAAGCGTCAGTTGGAAGTCAAAAACAAAATCTTAGAACGTTCTGGATTTGAACAAGTAATGGTAGATGATAATACACTTGACGGTGGGAACTATTCAGACTATAATAGTATCAAGGATAATATCCACACCAAGTTGCGTTCTGGTTATCAATGAAGGTAGCAGTAATAACTGACCAACATTTCGGTGCAAGAAAGAACTCCAAATTATTCCACGACTTCTTCAGAAAATTCTATGAAGAAGTCTTTTTCCCATATCTGGATGCTAATGGCATCACCGTTTGTATTGATATGGGTGATACTTTCGATAATCGTACAGGCATTAATTATTCTGCACTCCAGTGGGCTAAAGACAACTATTTCCAACTACTA
>VTLG01012884.1_pt1 | contig 36616 bp, 49 predicted proteins | sample 4694571 | NCBI WGS metagenome assembly VTLG01 (sample SAMN12604809, study PRJNA352737) | marine metagenome | biome: ENVO:00000447; feature: ENVO:00000209|ENVO:00000569|ENVO:01000036; material: ENVO:00002151; isolation source: viral sequences binned using virsorter ...
CAGGTACCCTATGCTATGTTTCTTGTCCAATGCATCTAGTTCGTCTTCTAAACGCTTCTCAAGGCCATTTGTGCTTACACGATGGGCAAATGGCATGTTATTCCCGTAGCAATCATTCCAATGCTCACAGTCTCTATCACAAGTCGCCCTTTCCTCCAGGGTCAAGGTGTAAATTGGCATTCCGGCAAGCTTGCCCTTTGAAACCTTGCGTCCAAGCTTTTTATTTGTGCTAGGCTTTAGGACCTTGTGTTTGTAAGTGTCCAGATTATGGACATTCTTGCTGTACAAGGTGCGACCTTCGATGATGGCCGCGTGAGTTTCAGCTAGTTTAGTCATTTAACCATTCCTTAAAAGATTTAGGGAGCTATCTTGCGATTAAGTTCTGCACTGTGGCGAACATGCGAGTAGACTTTACCGTTCTGGGTACACTTACCGCCTCGGGTAAACATTTGCAAGGGCAATGCTACACTACTAACACGGCATAGTCTGCCATCTTTAGCATGGCCCATTATAAAAATGCGTTGCAAGCCATTGGCTCTATCATTTCGCACGCCTTCTAAAGATCCGTCTTCAAATTGAAAAGGCGTCTCTTTTCCGTCTATTCGTATGGTGTTCATGTTCTTCTCCTGATTAACAAAATAGAACGCCAGGGCAATCCTGGCGCTCCGTTTTGCTAACCTGCGAAGTTATGCAAGTAGCGCAAAGGCGCTTTCTTCTCAATGTACAGGCTACGCCTTCCGGAATGTACTGCCAACATTGTTGGGCCGGACTTGATACCGTAGCGCGTTTGCGTCTTACGTTTGCGCCACAATCCCCAGCTGTATCGTCTACCTGTAGTGCCGTCGTTCAAGGGTGAGCCAATAATTGCCTTCTTAAATTTAGCCATTTTTAAATCCTTTCGTCATGGCGTTGTCACACTGGAACACACCCTTATCAGATGTGCTCAGGTGTTGCAACTCCTATATTTTAACCGTTTTGCCCTGGTGCAGATCGTCGCACGTCTTCAAAACTTGATTAATATCTAGCCTCTTAATCTTGAGGTCACGTCCTACAATTCGGTCAACTACGTGCGTTCCTGCTGCTAGTTTTTCAGCGTCTTCTATAGCTAGGTTATATCGTGCGAAAAAGTGAGGTAGCGGACTTGCTTTAGACATTTAAAAATCTCCGTTGCTATTCAGTAAACGCAACATAGGAGGTTTTATTCCTGCTGTCAATAATTATTTTCACTTTTTTTTAATTTTTTTTTAAACGTGTATATTTAAAAGGAACGCGCACGCGCGTAGCAAAAACTATGCCAAGTTGTCTAATATTAAATTCTATGCAATATCAGTGCCAAACTATGGCCAATCCGCACCTTCACACACATGTTCAAATTTTTCACAATTGGCATCAATATTGCTTAGCAATAATCGTGCCAAGTGGGGAAGCAACATTGTTGCACAATTGTCACACTGTTTTCCTATGCAACAACTGTGCCAAGATTGTTACAGCGTTGATACAATGGTGACGATCGTGCGCGACCCCCACCGTGTTCCCGTAAGTGTTATGTCCTGTGCGTCCATAGCGGGGGGTATTATGAAAACCCTTGACACTATTGTAAAAATATAGTATAATAACGATATGATCCGCATACCAGGATACTTAGGTGGTACTCCAGTGGAGGTTTACACCGTTAAAGAACGAATCGTGAACAAGCTACGGAACCTCAAATGCCAAAAACAAGAAAATACGGTAGCTACGAAGAACCAAAACCCTTAGACAAGGAAATGACTACCAAAGAACAAGAGTTTATTGTTCAATTGGTAGACAACCATAACGAACCGGAACAAGCGTTTCACCTTGCTGGGTACAAAGCGGAAGGCTCCCATGCAGGACACAGGGCAAAGCGCCTACAGCGTCACCTCTGGCTCCACATTGAAAACAGAATTAAGGAAAAAGTTGGAGAAACGGCGACACTGGCTTTGTCTGTCCTGGAGCTTTTGATGAGGGAAGCGGAATCTGAGAATGTCAAGTTAAACGCTGCCAGGGACATTCTTAGCAGAGCAGGTTACGATGCAGTTAGCAAGCAAGAGACAGTTATCAAAGAAGTTACAGAGCTAACTGATAAGGAGCTTGACGAGCAGATTGAGCGTCTCAGTGAGAACGTGGTGCAACTGCGTGGTAAGTAAGGAAGAGGTACTGGAACTGTTACAGGAAAAACAGCGAAGGTTAGAAACCAGACGCCTTGAACAGTATGATCCTTACCAGTACCAAACAAAGTTCCACTTGGAGGGCAACAGCTGCGCTCAAAGGATTTTAATGGCGGCTAACAGAGTAGGAAAAACTTACTGTGGGGCCGCTGAAACAGCATATCACCTGACAGGTCAATATCCTGAGTGGTGGGAGGGACGTAGATTTACCAAGCCAATCAGAGCATGGGCAGCTGGTGAGTCAAACGACACAACCAGGGACATTATCCAGAAAGAGCTATTTGGAAACCCACAAGACCCTCAGAAGAAGGGAACAGGGGCAGTACCACTGGACAACATTGTAGAGACAGTAAGGAAACCAGGAGTACCCAATGCTTTTTCTAGCGTTTTGGTCAAACACCGCAGCGGAGGAAATTCTCAGATCAGCTTCAAAGCCTACGAACAAGGGTTTGAGAAATTCATGGGGGAAGCGATTGATGTTGTCTGGCTTGATGAAGAACCTAAGCAGGAAATATTTTCCCAATGCATAACCAGGACTGCAGATACAGATGGCATAGTCTACATGACCTTTACCCCAGAACGTGGGATGACCTCTGTGGTAAGCGGATTTATGAACGAGTTAAAACCAGGGCAGAGTTTAGTAACAGCTACCTGGGACGATGTGGATCACCTGGACGAGAAGACAAAAGAACAGCTTTTAGCGGTATATAGCCCAGCTGAAAGGGACATGAGATCAAAGGGAATACCTGTATTTGGCTCAGGATTGGTTTTCCCAGTTGCTGAAGAAGACATAGTTTGCGAAGATTTTGACATACCGGATCACTACCTAAGACTAGCTGCTATAGATTTTGGATTCGACCACCCAACTGCAGTTTCCTGGGTAGCCTATGATCCAGATGATGATATTATATACATCTACGACGAGCATCGCAGGAGTAAAGAAACGCCAATAACACATGCTTCTGTAATCAATGCCAGAACACCTGGGATACCAGTAGCGTTTCCACACGATGGGTTGCAACATGATAAAGGGTCTGGAATACAGTTAGCGCAACAGTACAGAGATTTAGGCGTGTACATGCTGCCAGATCATTTCAGCAATCCACCAACGGAGGGTAAATTAAATGGTAACAACTCTATTGAAGCAGGGCTTAGTATCATGCTGCAACGCTTTGAAACTGGTCGGCTGCAAATTTTTATGTCTTGTGTTGATACCCTTGAGGAAATGCGTCTCTACCATCGAAAAAATGGACGAGTGGTGCCGATTAAAGATGACCTTATAAGCGCAATGCGCTACGCTGCCCTCTCCGTAGAACGATTTGGAGAAAAAATGAAGAACAAAACGCAATATCGGAAGTACGGATACGAGGAAGAAATTAAATATTCGAGCGCAGGGATAGTATAGTATGGCTCATAACCTAGACGACGATGAAATCCTTGCAATGGTGGAGAGCGAGATTAATGGCTCTTCCGATTATGCAGATTCTGAAATTAGCTCCCAACGTGAAAAGGCAATGGAGTACTTTTACGGGGAGCCATTTGGTAACGAGGAAGACGGTCGCTCCCAGGTAGTTGTAACAGATGTTCAAGATACGCTAATGTGGATGATGCCATCCCTGATGCGTATTTTCACAGCTGGAGACAAGGTTGTAAAGTTTATACCAGAGGGTCCAGAAGACGAGGCCATTGCAGATCAAGCTACTAAGTATGTAAACCATGTTTTTTACAAACAAAATAATGGTTTTATGATCCTCTACAATTTTTTCCTAGATGCTCTAATGCAAAAGGTAGGAGTTGTCAAGCACTACTGGGAAGATATTGAAAAGACCACAACTGAGTCTTATGAAAATTTAACACAACAAGAATACAACCTTCTTCTACAAGATGAAAACTTAGAAGAAATAGAGCATACTGAAACAGTTGTCATTAAACAAGCCGTTGACCCAATGACAGGTCAACCAGTAGAGGTTGAGGAAATCTCTCACGATGTTACCTTTGCCCGTACTGAGATGGATGGTAAGGTCAGGCTAGAGAATGTACCTCCAGAAGAGTTTTTAATAAACAGAGGTGCTAAAACCCTGGAGGATGCTAGGTTTATCTGCCATAGGTCACATAAGTCTAAGAGTGATCTGATAAGCATGGGATATGACCAGGAAATAGTCGAGTCACTCCCTGGTTTTGAAAGTGGTGCAGATGATATCACCACCTCGCAAGAGTACATGGCCCGACACGCATATGATGCAACGGATACCTATCCTAATCAGTCCTCTTCAGACTCAGAATCTGTAGTACAAGTATACGAGTCATATATAAAGTTAGACATGGATGGCTCAGGAATAAGTGTCCTGCATAAAATTTGTCACGCTGGAGATGAGTTGCTGGACATAGAGCCAATAGATTACATTCCGTTTTCCACAATATGCCCAATTCCGATTCCACACAAGTTCTTTGGTCTAAGCGTTGCAGAAACGGTACAGGATATACAACTTATAAGATCAACCCTTACCCGTAATCTCCTGGACAACATGTACCTTGCCAACAACGGTAGGTTCCAGGTAGTTGAGGGGCAGGTTAATATTGATGATCTTTTGACAAATCGCCCAGGTGGTATTGTCCGTACCCGTAGTCCAAATGCCCTAACACCAATCCAAACACCAGCATTGAGTTCTGATAGTTTCAGAATGCTCCAATACTGGGAGGATATTAAAAGTGGACGCACTGGTGTCAATCCTAAAACCCAAGGACTACCAGCTGACGTTTTAAAATCACACGTTACCCAAGGTGCTGTAACATCAGCTTTGACAAATGCCCAAGGTAGGTTAGAACTCGTTGCCAGAATCTTTGCCGACACTGGCGTTAGAAACATGTTTAAGCAAATTTACAACATGATACAACGCTACGAAGATCGTAAGAAGGTTGTTAGACTTGACAATAAGTATTTTGAAATAGACCCTGGCAGTTGGAGAGAAGACCTAGATGTAGACATACAGGTTGGCATAGGCTACGGAGATCAAGATGTAAGGTTGCAGAACATTACTAACTTTACCGGATTGATTGAAAAAGTAGCAACGCAGACCAAGGGAATTATACAACCACAAAATATCTATAACCTTGTCGTAGAAGTAGCTGACGAGATGGGTATTAAAAATGTGGATAAGTTTGTCAGTCAACCTTCAACAGAACCTATGCCACTTAGCCCACAAGAACAACTGGCACAAGCCCAGGCACAGGCATTGGTAACAGAGGCTCAAGCATCTCAATTAGAAGCACAGGTTAAGGCTAAGGAGCTTGAAATCAAAGCTGCTAAGATGGAACTGGAAAGAATTGAACTAGAACACGATATGGCACTGAAACGGGAAGAGCTAAAGCTCAAGGGTATAGAGCTAGGATTTGAAATGAACTCGGACAAAAACATAAAGGCGTAATAGAATGGCTCGACAAAATAACTACTACAGAGTAAATTCAAGTGAAAACTTGTCTGCTACAACTACCTCTGGAGCAACCCGTTCTGGAGCATGCCCAGACCAAGTTACCAAGGTAAGGATTGCATCAACTGGTGCTGTATTTGTTAAAATTGGTCCAGGCGCAGACCCAACAGCTACTGTTGCAGCTGGTGTTTTAATAAATGCAGGGGATGCGGATATTTTTACAGTTGTTAAAAATGATGAAATAGCTGCAATTACTGCCAGTGGTACTGCTACAGTTAATATTACATGGCTGGAAGGCTAGTATAAAACAGCTGGAGGGTTAGATGCCTACTAACAAAAAAATTACAGAGCTGGATGAGATAATCACAGCTGATCTTGCCGACGATGATGTCCTTCCAGTTGTTGATGTAAGTGCTGGGACAACTTTAAAGGTTCGTAAATCTACCTTAACCGCATCTATAGTTGCAACTGCAGATTTAAATGCAGATAACTTAACCAGTGGAACAGTGCCTGATGCCCGTTTCCCAGCTACGCTCCCAGCTGCCAGTGGAGTCAATTTAACTGCTTTGAATGCTACTAATCTTGGCAGTGGTACTGTACCTGATGCAAGGTTTCCAGCTACTTTACCCGCTGCCAGCGGTGCTAACCTTACAGCCTTAAATGCTACTAATCTAGCAAGCGGCACTGTCCCCGATGCCAGATTTCCAGCTACGCTTCCGACTGCCAGTGGTGCTAACCTTACAGCTTTGAATGCAAATAATTTAAGCAGCGGAACTGTTCCTGACGCAAGGTTCCCAGCTACTCTTCCAGCCGCCAGTGGTGCTAATTTAACATCACTACCAAGTGCTAACCTTACTGGCGCTTTGCCAGCCGTTAGTGGCGCTGCGCTCACAGCCTTAAACGCAGATAATTTAGGTAGTGGTACAGTCCCAGATGCTCGTTTTCCAGCCACGCTGCCAGCTGCTAGTGGGGCAAATTTAACATCACTACCAAGTGCTAACCTTACTGGTGCTTTACCCGCTGTTAGTGGTGCTGCAGTTACAGCTTTAAATGCAGACAATTTAGGTAGCGGTACGGTTCCTGACGCACGATTTCCCGCTACGTTGCCAGCTTCTAGCGGTGTGAACCTAACTGCGTTAAATGCAACTAACCTGGGTAGCGGGACCGTCCCGGATGCAAGGTTTCCGGCCACACTTCCAGCTGCCAGTGGCGTTAATCTTACAGCGTTAAACGGTACTAACATAGGTTCTGGCACAGTTGCCGTTGCAAGGTTAGGGTCTGGAAGTCCAGGCTCAGGTAATTTTTTACGAGGAGATGGTACTTGGTCTTCTGTTCCAGGTGGTTTTTCAGACCCAATGACCACCGAAGGGGATATTATTATCAGGGGTGCCTCCGCACCAGCTAGACTTGCCATAGGATCAAACGGTACATTTTTAAAATCAGATGGTACAGACCCTGAGTGGGCATCTATAGCCATAGGTGATGTTTCTGGAAATGTAGATTTAACCAGTAAAGTTACAGGAACACTTCCTTTAGCTAACGGAGGTACTAACGCTACAGATGCAGCAGGTGCTAGAACTAGCTTAGGTTTAGGAACACTAGCAACACAGGCTAGTGGTGCTGTATCTATTACAGGTGGTTCTGTTACAGGTATTACAGACATTACTGTTGCAGATGGGGGAACCGGATCAAGTAACGCCAGTGACGCTAGGACAGCTTTGGGCCTGGCAATTGGTTCAAATGTTGCAGCTTTTAATGCAGATACGCTTTTTGCAGATACAGCTGATGAATTAACAGCGGGATATAGCTCGGCAACAGAAGATTCTGGAACTAAGTCCAGCGGTACTTTTACACCGTCGCCAGATACTGGAAACTTCCAACATTTTGTAAATGGGGGAGCGCATACTTTAGGAGTCCCTGCAAAAAACTGCACGATGGTTTTGCTTATGAAAAATAATGCCAGCGCTGGTACTCTAACAACGTCGAGCTATACAAAAGTAGACGGCGACGATTTAACGACAACAAATGGGCATGAGTTCTTTTTGTATGTCACCAGATACAATGATGGTAGTACAACATTTTCTGCATTGACGGTGAAGGCGCTTCAGTAATGAGTTTACTTCCTCTTATTCAAGGCGGTGTGTCTTCTGCATCAGCGTTTGATCCGGCCTCCGTTGAAAATTCAATTTGGTTTGATGGCAGTGCAGACTTTCTTATAAAAACATTTGGATCAGGTGCCGCACAGAGTAGAGTGGTGATTAGTCAGTGGGTGCAACGATGTAAACTTAGCACACAACAAACAATTATTCAAGCACTGAATACATCTTCTGCAATTGATAGAATGTTTTTTACTTCGTCTACTGATAAATTACATATTCAATTAATGAATACATCTTCAACTACAACTACATATGAATCAGATAAGGTATTTAAAGACGTTGGTTGGTATCATATTTTAATGAGTTTTGATGGGAATGAATCTGGAACTGACACATTAAATGTTTTTGTTAATGGCACTGCAATTACAATGACAAAAACATTTGGTTCAGATACTACAGGTAGTCTTGCAGGATTTGGTGGAGCAAATGCTCATAGAATCGGGTGTCAAAATACAGGAGGAGGGGCCGCTAATAATAATTTCTTTAAAGGATATCAAGCGCAGTGTGCAATGATAGTTGGGAAATCAATTCAAGCTGGTACACTACAGATTGGAGATTTTCTATCATCTTCAGATGATCGTTTCATTCCAAAAACTAATGCTAATATTGCTGCATTAGCAACAGCTGCTGGTGGTAATAGTTATTGCCTAGACTTTGCAAACTCATCTGATCTAGGAAATGATATATCTAGTAATACTAATGATTTTACGCCAACAAGTATGAGTACAGCACAACAGGTTGCGCATTCTCCTAGTTCACAATTTCCAATATTTAGTTTTATTGGTAGTAACGATTCCAGTAGTTTAAATGATAATATGGAATTTGGCAATAGATTAAATGTAGGTGTTTCTGATTGGAGAAGTGCTATTGCGGATAAGATGTTTGGTACATCTGGTAAATGGTATGTAGAGGTAAGAATGCATACAGAAACTGCCAGCAACGGGATGCCGATAGGTATCATGCCAACTGAGGATGCATCTGGAGCATTCAACACTTTTATAGGTACAGGGTTTGCACAAGACGGTTACTCACAGTACTCATTCGATAATCGGATATACCATGCAAACGGTACTCAAGTTCTTAATGCCGGAGCTACATGCGCCGCTGGTGACATATTACAACTTGCACTTGATCTAGAGAATAATGCGTACTGGTTTGGTAAAAATAATACTTATATACTTAGTGGCAATCCCGCAACTAATTCAAACTCAACCGTCCCTGATGGAACTACTCTCAGTAGTGGTTTAGCCGATGTTGATTGGGTGTTTGGTAATTCTTCAAGTGCTACTGAAGATTACTTTGTAAACTTTGGGCAAGACAGCACATTTGGAGGCCTGCGTACAGCAGGAAATCAAACCGATGGCAACAGTATTGGTGACTTTGCGTTTGCACCGCCAAGCGGATTTCTTGCTTTATTCCAAAGTAATATGCCGGATTTAACATTTGCAAATCCCGCAACAGGAAGTTTTACAGGCAATGCAAATGCTTTTGGACCGTTTGTTTATCTGGGGTTCCAGCCGAGTCCAAGCGATGCTTTGACAATTAATAGCAATGCGGTTACATACGGAACACACGCAAATCTATGCAACAATGGTTTCAAAGTGATATCAAGTTCTTCTAGCTATAATTCAAGTGGTACAAATACTTATTCGCTAGTTACAGCTAATGCGCTTCAAATTAACGGAAGCTTTCCACCACCATACGGTATTTTAAATTAGGAAAATAACATGATTGCTTTAGAGAAAGATGGTGCGCTCGTTCATAGCGGATCTTGGAACAGGCAATTTCAAGAACTAACTGACCTTAGAGGCAATGCACAGCCAGCGTTACCATTTGCATGTTCTGCCGGTACGGTGCGCACTGTTGAATACGTTAATCCGACGCTTAAAGCATTCCAGGATTTAACTGGTGAAAGTGGTGCTGTTGATGGTGACGTTTGGAAAATAACTACAACAGCGAGCGACCTTTCCCTTACTGACGCGAAAGCACAAGCGATTGAGCAAATAGCGCAATCTCGCTATGAGTCTGAAACAGCTGGTATTGTGAGCGGGGGTAAATACTACAGTACAGACAGAGAAGCGCAGAATGCAATTTTTCGTGCAAGTGGTACAGCATCTTGGAAATGCTACAGCACAGTGACTAGAAAAATTCATGGAGTAGATACTGTCTGCATCTCTTCAGCAGAGTTTGTTGATGCGGATATGGATGCGCTAAAGACTGCAGTAGAAAAACATATAGCTGATGCGTATGCTAAAGAAAAAACATTAATGGCATCAATTAAAAATGCTGATGACCTTGATGCACTTCGCGCAATTGATTTAACAAGTGGGTGGGTATCCCAATTACCGCCTGATCCTGGTGAGTAAACTATGGTAACTAAGCTAACTATATTTTTAACACTTTTGTTATTAGTAGTTTCTCCCCCAGCAATTGCCAAAGCAATCTGGTCAAAGGGAGATAAGGTTATGGTGTTCTTCATGTGCCATAGTGAAGACGACATAATGGATATTGCCAAGGCAGATACGGAAACTAGGGAAAGATACGCCAGTACAATAATGGAAAAGAAGGTAGAGGGATTCTGCAGTAGGTTTTACCCACCTGTTGAGCTATCGGTAAAAACTGTAATTGCCAGCTACAAAGACCACGATAATGCGGAAACTTGTATTTTAAAATTATACGATCCAAAAACTGAGCTAGAAGCTGGCTATATAATAGCAGCTGGTTCGCCAGCAACTGTAAAGGGTATGTCACTATAGCTTGACAATTGTTACAAATCATGTTAAAATAGACTAAGGACTAGGTAAATGACGGTAGAATCTGCCACCTTTATTAGCCAGCTAAGTACATCTAACCCTGCAGCTGGTGATAACATATCTGAAGGCGACGATCACATACGATTAATAAAGTCTGTCCTTCAATCTCAATTTCCCAACTTGGCTACAACAGCGGTTAGTCCCACATCTGCTCAACTGAACAAATTAGGATTTGAAACTGGAAGTGTTATGATGTGGGCAGCTGCCGCCGCTCCTACAACCCAGACCATCAGCGGATTAAATGATTGGCTTTTGTGCGATGGGTCAGCTATATCAACCAGCACATTTTCAGTATTGTTTGGAATAATTGGAACTACCTTTGGTGGATCTGGCGGTAATTTTAATCTTCCAGACTTTAGAACATTTTTTCCCGCAGGAGTTGGAAGTGGGTTTACCCTAGGTACATCACAGACAGCTACTGCATCTGCAGGTACAGCTGTTTTAAAAGTACAGCCTATTAACTTTATTATAAAGACCTAACTATGGCAGTAGACTACAGAGGTGAAAAGTTCTCAGGATACAACAAGCCCAAACGTACCCCTGGGAAAAACAAAAAGTTTGCCGTATTGGCAAAGCAAGGCAGTACGGTTCGCCTGGTTAGATTTGGTGATCCGAACATGTCTATTAAGAAAGATCAGCCCAAGCGGCGTAAAAGTTTTAGAGCTAGGCACCGCTGCGATTCCAACCCACCCAGTAAGCTAACTGCACGCTACTGGTCTTGCAAGAAATGGTGATTGAAATGCCTTACAAAGAACCCTACAAGCAAAAGCCTAAAAAGAAAACTAAAAAGAAACTAGGAAACAGAATTGAATGCGGCTGTACAGAGTGTCAGTGCTAGCCATGACAACGCCATTTAAAAAGAAAATGGGTACTAAACCTAAAGGTGGATATGTCACAATAAATGGAAAAAAAGTTTTTGTAAAAAATATTAACAGTCCTGCTATTAAAAAAATGCAATTTCAACAAGATAGTTTAAAGACTATGGGTAAAGCCGTAGACGGTACAGTTAAATTTTTCAAGGATTTATTTAAATAGGCAAACAATGGCTAAAAACGTAGCACACTATTTTAAAGATGGTACTAAGCATACAGGAGGTTTTCACAAAATGCCAAATGGTGATCTACATAGTGGATCTAGGCATACAAAAAATAGTAAACAACTGTTTCATTTTTCAGACCTTTCTGATAGAGCTAAGAAAAAAACAAAAGCAAAATAATGCCCAACCCATCAACTTTAGCAAGAGAAAAAGCTAATCAAGCTAGTGTTGTCCTAGAAAACCCAGTGTTTAAGGAAATGCTAGAAACACTAAGTAACGATTTAATAACACAATGGACCATAGCTGATACTGTAGAAGAAAGAGAATTTTGCTGGATGAAGCTAAACGCTTTAAGTTCCGTAAAGGAAGACCTGCAAGCTTTTATACACAGCGACAAAATTGAAAACGGAGATAGATAATGAGTGAGGCACCGACCAATCCCGATGGGGAAGTCACCCAGCCACAACTTAACATGTTCGATGTCATGTTTGGAAGTGAGGAGAACACTAATCCAGAACAAACAATCGAAGAACCTGCAACTGAGGAGATTGAAGTTGAGGCCAATGACGAGGCCGAAGAGGAAATCTTTGAAGAAGCAGAAGAGTATGAGGTAGCTGACGAGGAAGCTCCTACAGAAACCCCACAAGCCTACACTGTTAAAGTAGACGGCGAAGAGTTTGAGGTCACTCTGGACGAGTTACGAGATGGCTATCAGCGGCAATCAGATTACACCCGTAAATCGCAATCTCTTGCAGAGCAACGGAAAGCTTACGAAGCTAATCTACAAGCGGTTCAGAATGAGCGTAACCAATACGCGCAAGTTCTGGAGCAAATGTCTGAAAACCAAAACTATCAACTACAACAGTTTGAAGACATTAACTGGAAAGAACTCAAAGACGATGATCCAATGGAATACATGGAGAAGCGTTTAGAGTATCAAGAGGCAAAGGATAGGATATCTCAACTGAACAATGAGCGTGCAAGGGTGCATCAACAGAATCAGTCTGAGATTACACAGGTGCTTACAGAGAAGGTGCAGAAGGAAGCTGAATTGCTTTCTGCAGCTTTGCCAGAGTATGCTGATCCTGGTTCTAATTTAAAAACTGACATTCGGAACTATGCCCTTAGCCTAGGCTTTCCAGAAAACGAAATAGATAGCATCAGTGACCACAGAGTTGTACTGGTACTGCACAAAGCAATGATGCAGGACAGTGCAGCTAAAGGGGTTAAGAAAGTTAAAGTTGCTCCCAAGGTCGTTAAGTCAGGCACGCCCCAGACTAAATCACAAAAGGTCAAAAGGGTTGTACAGGCAAAACGAGAGAGACTATCGAAAACAGGTAATCAAAGGGATGCTGCAGATGTTTTTCTGGACTTAATCACTTAAACCCTAGGAGGGGTAAACATGGCACAACCAACAGGTGTGACAGTAACATTCTCTAGTAAAGGTCTGCGAGAAGACCTTGAGAATGTTATTTATGACATTTCACCAACGGATACTCCGTTTATGTCAATGGGTGGTCGCAGTGATGCGATTGCCGTAAACCACGAATGGCAGACTGATTCTTTAGCAGCAGCTGCTGATAACTTTAACGAAGAAGGCTCAACACTAACCGCCACTGAAGCAGCGGAAACTACCCGTGTTGGCAACATTTGCCAAATCAGCTTGAAGACTACTTTGGTATCGGGTACTCTTGACGCTGTTTCCAAAGCTGGTCGCAAGGAAGAGCTTGCTTACCAAATGTCAAAACGCTCTAAAGAGCTAAAGCGTGACATGGAACGTGCAATGGTTGGTGTCAACGTAGCTAAAGCTGCGATGGCGGCAGATACCACTGCTCGTAAGCTTGGTTCGTTGACCACATGGATCAATACCAACATTTCCAAAGCATCGAATGCTTCTCAAGGAACTGGTGCTGGAGCAGCTGCTCGTTCAGACGGTTCAGCCCGTGCTTTCACAGAGACGTTGTTGAAAGCAGCAATTGTTTCAGCCTATGATGAAGGCGCTGACATTAAATATTTAATGATGGCTCCTTCCCAGAAGCAGACGTTTTCTAGCTTTGTAGGTGTAGGCGGTGCAAGTGGTGTTTCTAACTTTACCGATACAGCCGATCAGCGCATCATTGGTGGCATGGATGTTTATGTTAGTGACTTTGGCGAAATGGCCGTTGTCCCTAACCGCTTCCAACGCTCCCGTGATGTCTGGCTCCTTGACCCTGAGTTTTACGGAGTAGCTTACCTACGTCCGTTCTTCCAGCGTGAAGTTGCTAGTACGTCTGATGGCGAACAGCGTGCAATTATCGCTGAGTATACTCTCGTAGTTAAAAACGAGAAAGCTCACGGTGCTGTTCTCGACTTAGCATAATCTAATCGGGGGGAGGGGTAATTCCCTCCCTCTATTAGGAGTAAAAATGTCTTTATACAGAAACATTAATAAACGCAAACGTGCAGGTACTTCCAGACCCAAAAGCAAAAGCACAATTTCTGCTAAAGCATACGCTAATATGAAAGCTGGTTTTCCTAAGAAGAAGAAAAAGAAATGAACGATCCTATTAAAACAACATTTAAGTATGACCATAGTGAAGACAAGGCTATACTAAATAGTGTACAAGATATAAAGCCTATCCTAGAGCTTAATAAAAAAGAACAAAACAACGACTCTATGTATGGCATTGGTGAAAACGCAACGGGTATGCGTAAGGTAGCCAGTATCCCTCTAGTGGTCATTGAAAAGTGGAAGCGTGAATTAGGCGTGGACATTATGAATAAAAATGACTGGCCTAAAATTAAACAGCTTCTCAACGATCCTGAGAATAGATTTTTTAGGACTAACGAAAGTAAACTGTAATGGCTCTTTCCACGTTTTCAGAACTCAAGTCAGCGGTGGCAAACTATCTAAACAGGGATGACCTTACCAGTGTCATACCTGATTTTATAACGCTTACAGAAAACCGTATTAACAGAGAACTGAGGGCAAGGGCAAACGTAAGCAGGGTGACAACTACTACAACGTCTGGCACTGATATATACGATGTACCCGCTGACCTTATAGAACTCAGGAGTGTTAGCAAAGTTGGCACCAGTAGCACTACTGCTCTATCATACGTTACTCCAGAATCAGGCACTAGGGAATATGGAGGTATTGTTAATGGTTCTCCTAGAGCTTACTCTAGCTTAGGTAAGTCCATCAAAATTATTCCTACTCCAGATGCTGCGTATACAATAGAATTAATCTACTACAATAAATTAAACAATCTTTCAGATAGCGTAACAACTAATAATATTTTATCAGAATTTCCATCTTTGTATTTATATGGAGCTTGCCTAGAAGGTGCAATATTCTTAAATGACTCTGGGGAAATTCAAAGATTTGATTCTATATTTACCAGAACACTGACAGAAATACAAGAATCTGAAGAAAAATCTAGGTACGGTGGTAATGTAATGACAATGACTGTACAAGGCGATCCAGGGTCTTTGGTCCGTAGGGGTTCGTAATGGGTAGCGTAGCTACTAAGTTTCCAGAACCTACAATAGACGAAGGTATTGGAGATAGGGTTAGTAAAACGGGAGGAACTAACTGGGTTGTTGACAACTTTACCATTATACAAGAAAGCGGTGGAAATTTAATAACTAACGATGATGACAAATATATTGCTTTAGTAGAGTTTAAAAATGTAGTTTGGACAACAAACGAGACAACAGGAAATGGCTAAACAACTTTTTGACATATCTTCTAAGCAAGGTGCTTTTTCTCTTAATAAAGATTTGTCACCCTATGACATGCCACCATCGTTTTTTAGCGATGTTCAGAATGCTAGATTTGAAGATGGGAAAGCTGGTAAAATCTTAGGGCATTCTCAAGTTTTAGGCACACCATTGGCTCCTCCATTGTGGGCTATTAATTTTGTACAAGGCAGCAACAAACTTTGGATATATGGATCAGCAACTGCTCTTAATAAAATTACAGGTACAACACATGCAGCTGTCACCAGAAGCAGTGGTGCGTATACAACTTTGACAGGAACTAAAAACAACTGGTGCGGTGGTATTCTTGGTGGTGTATGTGTCCTAACAAACGGATTAGATGTACCGCAAAGTTTAACCCAGGCAGGTAGCGTTTTCACAGATTTGCCAGACTGGCCAGCTACACTTTTATGTAAAGCAATTGTACCGTTTAAAAATCACCTAGTGGCTCTTAACCTAACTGACTCTGGAGCAGCTAAACCGTTTACAATTAGGTGGAGCGATGCTATCCCAGCTGGTGCAGCCAGTAACGGTGCAACCACCTGGAACACTGCTAGTACAGCTTCTGCATCTGCAGAGACTTCTATATCCTCAGCTGAGGGACATATTCTAAATGCTATGCAGCTGGGTAACGAGTTAATGATTTACCTAGAGGATAGTATCTATGCTCTTAACTTTGTCGGTGGTGCGTTTACCTTCCAACTTAGGCAAAGGTTTAAGGACACAGGTTTGTTTGCCAAGGATGCTGTGGTTGACCTAGGGAACGGTAGTCACGTTCTAATGACAACTGATGATGTTGTCGTACACAACGGTAACTCAATTAATAGCGTTATTGAAGACAGGGCTAAAACTTTCCTATTTGGTCAGATTGACTCAGGTGCTGCTCACAAGACCTTTATGGTCCACAATAAGATTAAATCAGAAGTGTGGATATGTTATCCCCGTACAAATGCAACTAATGATTTTCCAGATGCGGCATTAATATGGAACTATAGGGATAACACTTGGTCTACCAGAGATTTACCAGGGGTCAACTACATTGCCAAAGGTGTCGTAAATCCTGCATTGGCAAACACCTGGACAGCTTCTACTTTAACTTGGGAAGAGTCTATTTTAAATTGGGCGCGTGAACCTTACAACCCTGTTGTCGATTCTTTGTTAATGTGCGGTACTAATGATACTAAGTTTTTCCTAGCCGACTCTGCTACTACATTTGACGGTACAAGTTTTTTAACAAAGCTGGAACGCATAGGTTTACACCAGGGTAGGACAGATGCAGTTAAAGCAGTTAGCAGGGTGTATCCCAGGATAGAAGGTACAGGAAAGGTTAATATAAGTATAGGTTCTGAGTTCCAGCCTTTCCAAGGTGTATCCTACAGCGACCCTGTAGAGTTTGAGATTGGTACAGACTTTAAGGTAGACTGTAGGGTAAAAGGTAGATACATAGCTATTAAAATTGAAGGCGAAGCAGATACCCAGTTTGACCTATCTGGTATATCTGTAGAGGCAGAAGTAGTATCTGACAGATGACTGAATTTTTAAGATTTGATCCTTCAACTTGTCCTCAAGATTTACAAGCTATTCCTAGATATATAGATGAGCAACTTTTACAGATTAAAATTGTATTGGATTTATTAAGAGATGGTCACTTAGACGTTTCTTTCACAGAACCTACGAAACCACAACAAGGCGATATAAGATATGCTGATGGCTCTGTCTGGAACCCTGGATCAGGAGAGGGAATTTATTTTAGAAATTCCGCTGCCGCATGGGTTAAATTATAAATTTGTAAATTATAAACACAATTCTTTAGTTTCTAAGTTGTCAAAGTGTTATGAATATTTCGAGAAGTCAATACACGGTAGTCGTTGTTCTGATATATATAATGCTAATGATCTGGTTAAACGTGTTTCTAAAGGAACAAGCGACTTATGGATTGCCTACGATGAGAACAACGATATCACGGGGTGCTTTGTAATAGGCTTCGCACACTATCCTCAAAGCATAGGTATACTGGCAGAGGCTATCAGCGGAGAGTTTGATTTTGAAAACGCTACCCCTAAGATTGAAGAATACTACAAAGACCTGGGTTACGAGTTTTGGGAAATGACTGGTCGTAGAGGCTGGGAAAAGAAAATGGCTCACATGGGATACGAATTTAAGAATATAACTATACGAAAGAGGTTATGATATGGGTGGTATATTTAGCAGTCCTCCCCCGGTTGTTGTCCAGCAACCTCAGCAATTTTCAGCAAGTGGCAGTGGCGAGGTAAAACCCTTTGCCCCTGTGGAGCCATTTCTTGAACGACTGTTACCAAATGTGGAGCGTACCTTTACCGAAGCTCCAGTATTGTTTAATCAGTCTTTGGTCCCACAAGACACAGCTGATACCTTGGCAGCTAGGCAGGGTTTTCAACAGGTAGGTCAAACTGCAGCTGGTCTTTCTCCCCAGTTTGGTCAGCTGTTTCAGCAAGACTTTAACCGTGCTGTGGCAGACCCTAGGCAAGACGCTCTATTCCTGGCTGAGACTGATTCACTTGCAAACCAAGCGCGTAGGCTTACGGAAAGAGACAAGCTAAACGCGCAGACACAGGCCATACAAGCAGGTCAGTTTGGTCTTGGTAGTACAGCTTTGGCAGAGTTGGAACAAGGTCAGCAACAACTGAGAGAAGAGACGATCCAGAAACAGCTGGCTGAGTCCCTTAACAGGGCAGAAAGTCGCAGGATAGCAGCTGGACAAAGAGCGCCAGAGTTTGCACAGCAACAGCTTCAAGCACAATTGACAGCACCATCTTTACAAGAAGCAATAGGTAAAGACATTGAGTCCAGAGATGCTGCAAGATTAGCAGACCAAGCCCGATTGACACAGCAAGGGCAAGAGGCCAGGAGAGAACAAACTGTGAACTTGGCTAACCTCTTAGGCGGCTTGGCTGGACTAGGTACTTCAACAACCTTCCAGAACCAAAGCTCTGGCTTTACCTCACAGGCATTCTCAGGTGGTGCAAGTCCATTCCAGCAAGCCTTGGGAGCAGCTGCAAATATTGCCACAATTGCTAGTGCCAGTGACATTAGACTTAAAACCAACATTAAACAAGTTGGCAAACTTGACAACGGCATTAAGCTATACACTTGGAAGTGGACAGCTGAGGCTAAGAAGATTGTCGGGGATCAAGCAGAATATGGTGTCTTGGCACATGAGGTGCAGGAGGTTATTCCAGAAGCTGTTATCAGGGGCAGTGATGGCTACTTGAGAGTCAACTATGCTGCAGTGGGGGCTTAGACATGGGTAGCATATCCCCAGACGATGGAGCATTTGGTGAGGTAGACTTTGGTGGTGGCTACGATGCAGACCCCGTAGAAATGTTTGCCAGTGGTGAGATCGACAAAGACCAATTAGACAGTTATCAAAATGTCTTAAATTCAACAAAAGGCAGTAGCGATAATCCTGTAATGGACGATGATCTCCTTGACTTCAGCAACCCTACCCGTGATGGGGCTACTCCTTTAGGTGAACCAGGACCGGAATTTGATTATAGTAAAGCGTTAGATAGACTTAGCAAGGGTGGCAAAGGTTCTGGACCACAATCTTTAGGAAGCAGTGGTTCTCTGCGTTCTCCTGGTGCCCAGGTTGGAGATCAAAGGGGATTTAGAAATATGGATTCGCCTTACCAAGCTCCTAAATATTATTCACCCCAAGGATCAATACTGTATCAAGGAATGACAAGAGAGCTAGTAAAAGGTTTGTTATCAAGTAGAATAAGAAAACCCTCTTTTACGAGTTTGGTGTAGGAGAATATCATGGGATTGCTAGACGATATTAGAAAAAACTTTGCTTACAAAATACCTCCCCGTGCAGATTATTCGGAACTTGGTGATGACTTAACCAGTGATCCGTTTACAGATGACATGGCTATGAATAGCTTTCAAGCAGGGAGAGTTCCTAGAACAAAAAGAGAACAGGCGGTTAGGCAAAACCAAGCCGATAATGTAGGAAGGGTGCCTTTACAGGAAGCAGTGGATAATTTTTACCGCAATTTGCCAAGGGGTGACAGGAGTAGTAAAATTAATCCCATAGACGTAATAAGTAATAACATGGCTGTGGATGATGTAGAGTTTGGGCAACAGTCCATACCTGCACTAGCTTCCATTCTTGCAAATAATCCTAGTAGTGTTCCATCTATGAGTAGTTCTCCAGATATGCAAGAAGTAAATGCTGACAATCTTATGTTGGCACAGCTTGCAAGCCCTACGACTCCAGACGGTACGCCAAAAGACCCAGGTAAATTTGCAAGCGATGCGGTCATACGAAGCACTGTAGTAGGACTAGCAGGAGGCAGGGACAACGCAGAATACAACAATCAAAAAAGCCTACTGTCGGACACAGCTAATTCTATATCTGGTCTTTTAGGCGATTTTGATTTTAAAGGATTACTAAGGGTACTTGCAAGGCCAGAGTTTGTCGCCCCTATGGGTCCAGGGCAGTCTCCCATTACCAACTTTGTAAACGCTGCAGCTGCAGATCGTAGAGACAGATCAGCTTCATCCGTTGAAAATAGGAAGCTTGCTGCTAAAGAGGCTATGGATCAGTTTAACAGAGCAATGAAACAGGGTGAGTTATCTGTTAAGGAAAGAAAGTTAGCCCTAGATCAGTTGCGTCTTGATAGGCCCCAATCTATAGCAATGACAGAAGCCAATGTTAAGAATATTGGAAACCTTGTGTACAGTTTATACACAGACGATATAGAAAACTTGTCCGAGAACGATCCAAGAGTTAAAAGTTTAGTCCCATTTGTAGGTGGGGATCTGACAGAGGGAGAGGTAAGAGAAAGATTCCAGTCGGCTATAGCTACGCAAGCTATAGGACTAATACGACAAAACCCGTCTCTAACACTGAGGGAAGCCCTTGCAATGGCTATGGGTAAGGGATCGTCAGGAACGGAACAACCAGAAAATAAAGATAAACATGCAAACGTAGGTGGATAGCATGTCGGAAACACTGACACTTGATGCCATACTCGCATCTCCTAATTTAAGACAGTTGGGAGCAATGGCGGGTGACGAGGTTGTAAATAATAAATTAGTTCGTAAGTTTTCATCTGAGGAGGACAGGGTAGACTTAGGGGAGAAACTGTCTGATGAGGATATTCAGAACTCTCCCAACTTGCAAAAACTAGGGGCCAGTCGTGGAGATAGGATAGTAGATAACAAACTTATAAAAACAGAAACAGACAGTGCTATCCAACAGTTTAAATATGGGTACGATAGTCAGAATAATTTTATAGGCTACGGTGCTGATGCTTTAAGAGCAGTAGTTCCCTTTGGAGAGTTGGACATAAGTTTCGACAAAGGTATTGAATATCAAACCCCAGACGAAGCATTTGGTCCTGGGTTTACCCAAGCAGATCAAGACCAACGTAGGGAAATGATACTGAGGGCCAGGGAAAGAAACCTACAAGAAGAGTATGGTCCTTACTTTGATTCAGAAGATGGGACTGCAAAAGCCATAGGAGAAGTTACAGGAGCAATTGCCGATCCTACTTCTCTAATACCATTGGGTGCCTCAATTAAAGGCGCACTGGCCATAGGCGGTGCCTTGGGCGGGGGATACAGTGCTTTGGAAGATATGGCTACAAAGGGAGAGGTTGATCCGGCCAAAGCAGCTTTGTTTACCGCAACTGGTGCAGTTGGTGGTGGTGCCTTAAAGGGTCTGTCCATAGGTGTGGGTAAGTTAGCAGACAATAGAAGAATCAGTACAGCCAATCGGATTATAGATGGTGCGGAAAGGCGCATGAATTTGGATATAGCTTCTGGAATTAGCAGGGAAGGAGCGTTTAGAAATCTGTATGAGTCGGACCTTAGCGGTGCCGTGTCAAGGGCCGTTGGAGTTACAGGTAGGACCGTGCGTGTCCCTTCTTCGCCCTCCATTGCCCAACGTAATTTGGACAACGCCATAGCCAACGATAGCGCAATATCCAGATTGAAAATCCCAGGATTAGATAAATTCCTAGGAACATTGTCTACCAGAATTGGAAACATTTCTCAGCCAATATTAGGAGCAATGCGTAAGTTTGAATTGAACACCCTGACGGGTACGCATAAGGCACTCCAATCTGTAAGTCCATTTCTTAAACAGTTTCGCCAGCTACCAGCAATTCAGAGAAACCAAATATCTACTCATTTGTTCAATGGTGAAACCAACAGGGCAACAGCTTTAATGCCTGAGCAAATGCAAGAAGCGTTTACACCTGTAAGAGCAACCTTGGATAATATATACTCAGAGTTAAAGGACAGCGGTTTAGAAATAGGCAAGGTTGATAACTACTTTCCCAGAATTGTCAAAGACTATGATGGTTTACGCAGGAGCTTTGGTCTGCAGGATAACACTGAGCTAGACCGATTGATGGATACCTATGCTAAAAAGCAAGGTCTTCCAGGTGCTGCCAATCTTGACCACGATGAAAAGGTTATGATTACCAATAGGTGGCTCAGGGGTTTCACCAAACCTGATGGTAAGATTAGCAATGCAAAAGAGAGAAAAATAGACAAGCTTACACCAGAGCAGGTTGATAAATTTTACCACACCCCAGAAGACTCATTATCTATGTACATTAGAAATGCTGTCAACAGTGCGGAACGTAATAAATTCTTTGGTAGGTACGCTAAGAAAAAAGGAGACTTGTACAGCGTTAGAAGCACCAGGGATATTGACCAATCTATTGGTGAGGTTGTCGAGGCTGAAAGCCCAAACCTAACTGCAGAACAAAAAATAGAACTAAAGAATCTTCTTGAAAGTAGATTTAAAGGTGGTGAGCAATCCCCTGGAAAAGTCACAGGTACGCTCAGGGACTTTGGGTATTTAGGAACCATTGCTAACCCAATAAGTGCTATAACACAGTTGGGTGATCTGGGTGCCTCAATGGCTCTGAATGGTTTTAGAAATACAATTGCTTCCATGTTCAGTACCAAGAATGTAAAGATGTTGGACATAGGGTTGTCTGACATACAGCAAGAACTGGCAGAGGGTAACGCTAGATCAACAGCTAAACTTTTAAATAAGTTATTTACTATATCAGGATTTAGGGCCATAGACCGATTGGGTAAAGAAACTTATATGAATGCAGCGTTTAGAAAAAACATGAAGCTTGTCCGTACCCAACGTGGCGAAGCTAAGTTTAGACAAAAGTGGGGCAAGCTGTACGGTCCAGATGTAGATGGGATTATAGATGATTTGCGAAGTGGTAGAGTTACAGAAAATGTAAAGCTACATGCCTTTAATGAGTTGTCTGGTATACAGCCAATCACCATGCTTGAAATGCCCCAAGCTTATCTGGATAATCCCAATGGTCGCATATTGTACATGTTGAAAACATTTATGCTCAAGCAGCTGGACGTTGTTAGGAGAAATGTTGTTCAAGAATGGAACCAAGGTAGTAAACTAAAGGCTACTAAGAATGCTGGACTACTGGCTGGGTACTTATCTGCAGCTAACGTGGGTACTCAGACTGCAAAGGATATGCTTTTGGGAAGGGATGTTGATCCAGCGCAAATACCCAATGATGCAGTGTGGGCTTTGACAGGAGTGTACGGGATTAATAAATACACAACTGATAGATATTTTGCCAGAGGTCAGTTTAAAGAGGGCGTGATGAACATGATTGCGCCAGCCACCCCTGTAATAGACGCCGCTTTGAAAGTAGGCATAGCACCATTCCAAGAAGATCCAAAGCTGGCACCATTGCTCAGGGCTGTTCCCCTTGTTGGCCCCATGATATACAACTGGTTTGGCGGCGGGGCAGAAAAGTTCAACGAGCGCAAGGCCAAGGAGGATTAAATGTTAGACGCACTACTAGGACTACTGCAGCAAAGTCCTCCATCTGCAGAAACTTCATTGGATCGTCACATTCGTAATCGTCTACGGTACGAAAGTTTACTCGGTCCAGATAAACCTGGGAGAAGTCTTTTAGAGAAGCAGGAAAATACAGCGGAAAGTTTGAGAAATTTAGGGAATCCTAATGTTGCTCCCATTCCTAAACCAAATCCTATCCGACAGAGGATGAACTTTGTGGAAAGTACCCTGCTTAAAGACTATTCTCCAGAAGTAACTGCAGCAATTATGGGCAACATAGATGTAGAAAGTGGTGGGAGCTTTGATCCTCTGCAAAAACAAAAACTATCTGGGGGTGGAGTAGGTAAGGGGAGAGGGCTATTCCAGATGGAAACGGGAGGGAAGATGCTGGATGCGTATCGGCAATATATAAAAAACAATAACATGCCTAATACAGCTAGTTCGCAAATTAGTTTCGTATCTGAAGCATTAAAAGATGACAGTGTATATGATATAGGAAGCGGTCATCGTAAAAAATTAAAAGAGGCATTTAAAAGTAAAGACGTTGACTTCATTACAAAAGAATTTATGGCAAGGTTTTTACGTCCTGGTAAGCCCCATCTGGAAAAAAGATTAGAGTCTTCTCGAAACTTTATGAAAAAAAATAAATAATGGAAGGCTCTATTGATCTCAGGATGGTTGTTACCCTGGGCGGCATACTGTTCTCAGTAGCTGGTGCCAGTGCAGTGGCAAAGATGCAGATTAAAGCTATCTTGTCTAAGCTGAACGATATGGAAACAAGGTTCAGAGCCTTGGATTCTACAACCGACAAACAAGAAACCTCCATTGAAACTCAAATGCAAAGGCTAAATGTTCTGTCTAAAATGATGTCACCGGAGAACCTAAGACGCGACCACATGCAGATGGCAGAGTTGACGGCAACGGTGAAACAACTTAGAGAAGATGTCACCCACCTTGCAAAGATGCATAATACTGTACATCCTCCTGTTAAATCGACAAGGGACGCCTCATAATGCCGATACCTTTTGAACTAATAACCATGCTAGGCTCTGGTCTAATGTCTGGAGTGATGACATTGTGGAGTCAGAGTGCCAAGGCCAAGCAAGCGGCATTTGACCGTGCCATTACCGGACTAGCGGCCCAATCAGAAGCAACAGACCTAGCACGCAGGTATGAGAACAAGGGCTTCCAAGTAACCAGAAGGATCATAGCACTGTCAGCTGTCTTTGCCGTCATCGTATGGCCCAAGGTTGTTCCTGTTTTGTTCCCCGATGTTCCTGTAGTTGTCGGATACACTCAATGGAACCCAGGGTTCTTATTCTTAGAAGGTTCAGAATCTGTCAATTGGCAGCATATGAAGGGTCTGGTCCTTACACCATTGGACACACATTTATTATCAGCAATCATAGGGCTTTATTTCGGAGCATCTATGGTTAAGAACGCGAGGTAGTTATGGGAAGCATAGCAAGCAGTATACTGGGCGGTAATCCACAACAGCAACAGGCAAACCTACCTGCCTTGGCAGCACAGCTTGCCCCATTGCAGAACCAACAGCCGCAAGCTGCCAGCATAGCGCCTATACAAGTACAGACGGGATCAGTCCCACAAGCTCCTCAAGCTGTTGTACCACAAGAGGACGACAGGCGAAGACAGATGATTGAGCTTTTGATAAACCAGGGACAGAATGAGCAACAGATCCAAAATCGTCTGCAGCAACTGGACAAGCAGAAATTTTTCGATAAACCCAGCGTTGATCCACAATTCACGCCTGGGACACAGGGACCACAGGGTTTGTTGTCTAATGAGGAGCCGGAGGAAGAAGAAGAAAAACCCAGGGGTATCCTAGGGGTATAAAAAAGGGAGCGCCGAAGCGCCCCCATAGTATAAATTTTGTTTTATAAATTTTGTTATAGTAGTCTACCTAAACGGTGGACCATAGGCCCAACCAGTTAGGCTGTAACGTACTCCCCTAGTAACTGGGAGTACCCTGTGGTAGTAGTAACTTGGAAACACAATGAACCTACCCTTTGTCTTCAAAGCAGGTTCCGCAATTGTTCTCTTCTTGTATTTCCAGTTAGGTTGCCCCCAGCTAAACTGGAAGTCTCCCCCTTCATAATCATCATTTAGAGATGCGGTAAACGTGAGTTTCCTTGTCTGGTTTGCAGGTATCATATCATAGTGCCAGTTGTATTTCTCCCCCTCAGTATACTTACTAAGCTGTAAGTTCTCCAGCCCTATCAGATCAAACCACCAACCAGTCTCAATGTTGGCTTTCTCTACCCAGGAATATATCAGACTTTTGAACTTATCATCCCCAATGGGGAAAATAGAATTGTTCCTTACCTCTTCACCACCACCATGTACCTTGGACTCCTGCTCTGCTATGTTATTTGCAAGCTCTATTATAGCTTGGCAGAAGTCCTCAGATAGATCAGGTAGGATTTCACCAGAATAAAAAACTTGACCGTACATGACTAGACCCCGCAGCTTCCACCGTGTCCGGTAATGTCGCAGATATCATGCGTTTCTATGGACTCTTCAAAGACTTCCCCCAGTTTTCCCACAGCGTCGGCGTAGGCGACGGGGGTGAGGGGCTGTCCACCACGGCATCCATCAGGGTAAACAGTAAAACCCCGCAACCTGTGAGCGTGGTCTGCGAGAGTGCGAGAAAAGTCACTAACAGTATCCTCGTTGTTATCCTTGCTGCCCCACTGAGGCAGGTTGATCGTGCTTGAGATTGACATATCGACATAATCCTGTACATCCGCTTGAAATTTAATCCTACGTTTGTAGTCACTTGCTAAGTCCAGGGCAGATTCGATGTTCTCTGGCTCAGTACCATATAGGTCTATCAGTTCCTGCGCTGCAGAATCTACAACGTACTGGTAATGCCATTTAGTTCCATTTTTAAGGTATCTTCTTTTGTAGGCCACAGCAAATATAGGCTCAACACCAGTAGAAGTACCAGCAAGAATGCCAATACTGCCCGTTGGCGCAATAGCTCTGTTAGCAACAGGAACGGACACGCCAAAACTGTTAGCAGTGCCAGTGCTAGTAGCATCAGAGATACTCTTATAAACGCGAAGCCATCTGTGAAGCTCTTCCGTAACTTCATATTTACTACCCCTCTTGATAAGCCACTCATGCATACCCATCAAGCCAAGACCTAGCCGCCTTTGGGATTCTCTAACCTTGTACACCTTGTCATAGGGTAACTCAGCTTTCAGAGTACCACATAGTAAGAACTTTGTACCTAGTTCGACAACCTTCCTAAACTCTTCCAAGTTGTCTATCCTGCCCAGGTTGCAGCTTCCCAAGTTACAAACATCAGAGTCTAACTCAGACGTTACCTCTGTGCAAGCGTTTCTAAGGGTTTCGTTTTCCTTGTCAAAGAAGTTAAAGCTAAATCCTGGCTCGGCTGTGCTAAGGGCTTGTCTAACATTCGCCTCAAAGACCTCTCCCATGTCACCAGTGTTCCAGTAATTCAGTAACCACTCTGTATCATAATTGACAGAGATATTGGTCATGTCCAGGGGTGCTGGGAAGTTGAAATCTTGTTCCTTAATCTGACCAATGGAGAAACCTGTGGAACCCACTGGCATATCGTACCAGTTCTTGCTGTTTAAAAACGTATCAACGTCACGGTGTTTCCAATTGAGGCTGGCATAGATAGCACTCCTACGACTACCCCCCTGCATGACCCTACGGCCTATCTCATTAATCATCTGCATCTTAGGTATAGGACCAGAGGCCAGACCACCTGTCTTACTAAGGCCAGCCCCCTCTGGACGATAGACAGAGTAATCTACCCCTATGCCACCACCTGTCATTAGGCAGCTTTCAGACTTCCAGCTAAGGTTGGACCAGTCTTCCCTAGAGTCCTCCTCTGCCTTTAACAAATAACAATTGTTGAAGAACTTGGAAGGTCTACCAGCGTAGTATAAGTACCTACCGCCTGGGATAAACTGGAGGTCTGTGATGATCTGTGTCAGGTCTTGTACCTCGTCCTTGGGTAAGAACTCTCCACAAACATCCTCCACCAATACCTTTGCCAGATCTGCCCAAGTGTGGCAACCTTGGTGGGCGTACTTCTGTTTAAAAATGTCCTCGCTAAACTTGGACCGGAACATTGGGTTTTCATTAGATTTAAAAGTCATGGCAATCCACAGGTCTAAGGTTGAAATTAGTTATATTGTACTCTACGTCTTCCCTAAAGGCAAGCAGTAATTCCATAGGTTCAATGTTTAGTATGTCTACAATCTGGTCACAGTTGTAAGCCTCAGCTAAATCTCTCAGCTGTTCCTCAGAAAGTGTGGGCATCTTTGCTCTCCTCCTTCCCGACAAAGAATACCGGACGGCCTGAGCGGAATTTCATATCAAGCTCTCCGTCCCAACAAGTATGCTTGTGGGAACAATAGGAACAATTTACACCCAGCTTCTGCCTACCCGTCTGACGGTCCTTGACAGTTTCAAAACATCTGTCAGGAGGAGAAGCTAGAGCAACATCACGTTTGACCTGTTTGATTTTTAGCTTAGTGTTCTCCAGTTGAGCATGGGTATAGGTAGCAAGCTCACCACTGCTCTTGTCGAATGCTACAAATGTACCACGCTCCTTACCAAGAGCATTGCCATACCCACTGATCTGCGAAATGTAGCCAAAGGGGTCATCATCTGGAAGCGTACCATTTTTAAATTTCTTCATTGCAAATGATGATGCAGATTTAATATCAACAAGCTCGCCATCTATCACGCAATCTATATGGCCCTTGATACCATCCATTTCAATCTCTGCCTGTTGCTCAGTGACAGAGTGTCCAGCTTCTTTGGCTAGGTAAATTAGAAAAGCCTCTACAATGTCGCCTATCATAAACTTTAGGCGCGTCTGTGGGCTAAACCCCTCGGCCTTGTCATCCCCGTTAATGTCGTACCATAGCTGCCTACTACAGGGCTTGCCAATGTTGGACATGCGTAATCTACCAGGAGCATCAGAAGTAGCCATCCATAGCTGTCTCTTAACAGCGTCCATGATTGTGCTACCCAAAGCGAACAAGGCTTCCTGATCTGGTTTCTTCTTTCCAGTGTTGACAAGATTATAAATGTCATCTACCAGAGTGTCTATGGTTTTAGTCTCGCTCACTTGCATACTCCATTGCTATTATGTTTTTATAACTCTTTTGTCTGCCTCCTCGCAGTCGATATAGTCCGGTGTGGTTATATCCATTCTCATCACACCATTCCTTGACTGTCTGATCCTCTACCAATATCTCCATACCATTGTCGTATAGGATATAGAAACTTCCTCTGTATCTACCATTGCCTATTCCTGTAGCTGCTTCACGCATAGTAAATTTAAATTCGTCATCATAGCTGCTAACAGGGCGATAGAACCTCCTGCCTCCGACATGTGCATTGTAGTAGTTGTCGCTTTCAAGTACCCCCAACTCCATCTGTATCTTTTCCTCATTGTAATACAGATCACGTTTGTTTTTGCACAGCATTAGGATAACAAAGGTGAACGCTTCTGGTCCTAGTTCCTCTATCTCAGGCTTTAGGTATTTACCACTGGAGTAGTAGTATCTCCATTCACTTGCGTTTATCCTCTTGCGCTTACGGAACTTCCAAAGGTGCTTACATCCTATGTAGCTCTTACCGGACTTCTTATGGGTAATCTGGTAGACAAAACCCAGATGATCGTCGGGGTTAAAATTGCCTACCAGAGACGTATCCCAATGTCCGTAATCTTCTGACATAACCTAGAACGGAATCTCGTCGCCCATGTCCTCAGCGACTTTGGAGTTGTTCTTGACCTTGGCTGTGGAGAACCCACCTTCCTCGTCATCCAGGCTCACATACTCTATCGGCTCTGTGATCTTAACAGCGTTCATAAAGGTGGTGACGCCTTGTCCATACTTGTTATTGTAAGGACGCTGGGATATACGGACCACACCCTTGGAGCCATTCTGTAGCTGGGTTGGTCCTTGATACTCGTTCTCATCTGCATCTACCAGGGCAGGCTTGTAGTTGCTTTTCAGCTGGACATAGATCATGCCATCCATCTTGCCCTCATCCTGCTTAACAGTTAGGCCTATGTTCTTGGCAGCTTTTACCTGATCCCCCTCAAGACCAAGTGCTAAGGAGTAGCGGTCAAACATGTCCTTTTGGTCGAAGATGAAAGGATAGAAAAAGGTTCCTTCAAGATAAGAATATTTATTAGCCATCAGTGTATCTCACTCCAGTTGTCGCCCACTTGTACATCACAATCTAATCTGCAGCGTAGGTCGTAGGCTTTGTTCACTTGTGATATAGATAGTATAACACATTCCTTGGATGCGTCAACATCTTTTTCACAACTTTCTAAAACTAATTCATCATGTATCATTGCAACAATCTTGCTCTGTAGTTTTCTCCTTCTAAGGTGATGATCTACATACATAAACCACTTTTTCATAAGCACAGCTGAGGAGCCTTGGATCAGGGTATTTAAACTGGCGTGTCCTGAGCGTACCCGTAGAACCCTGCCATCCAGAGCCTTCAACTTGCCTTCGCTCTCCCCCTTTCTAATAACTGCTTCGCTAAGTCTTTTATAAGCTGGCATATTTGCCATAAACCTTGCCCGTAACTCTGCTCCATCCTTGGCAGAACCATTGACCACAGCGCCTATCTTGGCATCACCTGCACCGTAGAGAAGTGCATAGATAAATGTTTTTGCCTGGTCCCTGTTGTCTAGCCCTGCCATGTTCTGGTTAGCAGTGTGTACATCACCCTCAAGCACCTCCTTTGTAAACTTGTCATCATCCATGTAATGGGCCAGTACCCTTAGCTCCAATCCTGCAGCATCTGTGTCTAGTAGTTTGTTACCCTGACCAGCTGTGAATAGCTCTCTACACTCCTTTCCATACTCTACCCTGACAGCTGGCACCTGTTGTAGGTTAGGGTCTACGCAACTCATCCTATTGGTAATGGCCCCTAGGGTGCGGTACTTACAATGTACCCTCCCTTGGTCAGTACACGCCTTGACCCAGGAGCGCACCAGGGCAGATCGTTTCTGTAGCATGAAATAGGTAGCCAGGGTTTCTGCCACTGGTATCTTACATTTGGCCAAGGTCTTCTCGTCTACCTTTGGTTGGCCAGTGGGTGTTAAATCCCTGGGAACCCATCCTAGTTTGATAAGCCTCTCGGCTATCTGTTGTCTGGACGCTGGGTTAAACTCTATTACCCTATCCTTCAGTCTCTTGCCTGTCTTCTCCGAATACCTCTCCTCTACAATTGTGGGAAATAGGTTACGACACTCCTTCTCAATCTGCTCCTGTTCAATGACCAAGCTGTTATATAATAACACAGCCTTATCCTTGTCTAGGCCAAAACCGTTATGACTAATCCTGTCGGCAACGATCCTCATACGATGCTCATCTGACACTGACCTGGGGGAGAACTCTTGCAAGGTATGTTGTAGGTAGTTATAGACCTGACTGCATAGCTTAACGTCTTGCTTACAGTACTCTAGCATCTCCTCAGTGTACTGGGAGAAGTCATCGAAATCTATCTTGGCAGAACCTAGACGCTCTCCCCATGACTTTAAACTGTGTCCTCCTTCCCTTGCAGGGTTGTCCATCATAGATAATACCAAGGTATCCCGCATGTTCTCCAGCTTTAACCTGACATTCCACAACTTAGCCAAGACAGGAAAATCAAAACTCAAACCGTTGTGGGCTACTACAATGGCATCGTCAAGATACTCTTGCAAGGTAGTCCCACTGATCCACTCTATGTACTTTCCTCCTTCCAAGGTCACTGCACAATATATCTTAGTGGCATCTAGGCTATCGGTTTCTATGTCTATGAAAACTGTTCTGGTCATTTGGTAATTACCCTTGTCCTCTTTTCCTCTTTCGCATGTTTGTAAATCCAGACTTGGAAGATACCTTCTTAGAATGGTTGAAGGGTCTTAGCTTGTTACGCCTACGCACCTTGGTACGGGGCGAGTAGGTCAGGACGTTTGCCTTAGCCATCTTCTTCAGCCATCTTGTCTGTGGCATTCTTCAGACGCCAGAAGGCAGAGACAAGCTTACTATAGTCGCTCATCCACATGTCGCCGTCGCACTCCATCATAACCTCAATAGGATCACAGACCATTGGCTGTATGCGTTTGATAAATTCCTCAGCTGTGATCTGCTCGTCATGCGCCCATTGAATTAACTTAGCCATATCAAAACTCCTCAGTTGTTACATTCATTCTACCAGAACTCTTATCATATAGCAAGCGGTCAGCTGTGCCAACGTCACCAGTGTATCTACATTTGAGAACCCTTAGCGTGGTTGTGTTACATTCCACAGGGTCATCACTCTGGGTGTTCCTCTCCAGGGATATCACGCTGTCGCTTATCTGGCTAATCCCGTGACTACCTCTCAAGTGTCCTAGGTTTACCTCTACCCCTTCCTCATGGGACTTGTCAGAGCCTAAGCGTCTAAGGTGTGTGACTAGGTGGATACAACAACCTGTCTCCTCAGTGACCTGTCTTAGGAGGGTCATGGTGCGGTCAATGGCCTTGCGCTCATCCGTTACCTCCAATCCCGACACTAGGATACTGAGGTGGTCGATGAATATCACCTGGCAATCAAGACCCTGGACCATGTACCGGACGCGATCTAGGAGGTCGTCCATCTCCAACGATCCGAAATGGTCGTAGATAAACACCCTGCCAGTGCCTAAAGTACTGTCGAAGTATTCGCGTATTTGTTCTCTGGAATACTTCTCGAATACTTCATTAAGGTGTAGACGATCATTTGCCTCAACAGCTAGGATGCCTCTCCGGGTGCGGTCTACGCTCTCCTCAAGGGCTATGATACCTATGCTTTGGTCTGTGTTTTGTAGGTAGTAGTGCTGCAGTTCTCTCAAGAGTGAGCTTTTCCCCACACCTGTACCAGCTGCCCAAGTGACAATCTCCCTGGACCTTGTGCCAAGGGTCTTGCTCTGTAGTTTAGGGTAGGGGAAAGGGATACTTCTTAGGTTCTGCTCTGACCATAGCCCGTCAAAATTGGTAGCAGCGTTGCGAATACCAGCTGGTGTATAGCATTGGGTATTCTTTAACCGTGCAAGGAACTCGCTTTCCAATCCCTTGGAAGTGTACTCGCAAGGGTCTTTATGTTCTAGCTCTACGATGTATGCCTTACCAGGTCGTAAAAGTCTGGCGCATCGCTCTGCGTTGGCCCTTGCCTCTGGCTCTGCGTCGAAGCAGATAAATATTCTGTTGAACCTTTCCAAAAGCTCCAGGTTATTTTTAAAGTCTCTCTCTGCGCTGGCTTGTCCAGACCGAATGGACAGGGCTGGGATTATCTTAGGGTTTTTGTGCAGAGATTGAGCACGTTTCTGTAGTTGGTTGACCATTTGAAAGGCGGCCAGTGCATCTGCCTCGCCCTCAGTTACAATCACAGTGTCCAACTGTAGACCTAAATCCTTACTAAGGATATGGGTTCCGAATAATGTTGTATTTTTAAAGTCGCCTTCTGTTCTGAATTGCTTGCCCTGTTCCCTGAGTTTAGAGGCAACTAACATGCCGTCCTTGTCAGCGTAGGGAAAGGACACTAGGAAGTCAGAAGCGACAACACCATATATCTCCTCCACAGCTGGTGCTATATTCCTGGATGCCCAGGGGATATCACTTACAGGTTTGCTCTTGGGTATATACTCCATTTCTTCCTCTACATTACCATAGTGGTGACAACTGAAGCAGTAGGTATGGCCATCATCATAGATTGCCAGGGCGTCACTTGACCCACAATTGTCACAAGGCTGGTGCGTTTTAACTGCGACAACATCAGACATGGCACCACCAATCTGGTGTAGGGCTGTATGCCCACTTTGCAAATTGTGACTTCTCGCCTTTGTAATAGTTGCGGTAGGCTTTGACCGCATCCCCTGGCACCTTGTATTCATCAGGCATACACTGGGGCGGCTGTGTATATGTTGGACGCTCGCTCATAAAATACGGCGGCTTGCGAAGTAACCCACGCATCTTTTTATCAGTCATGTGAACCTTTTTATATCTGTAGCGGTACTCATCGCACAGAAACTTAAACAGGTGATAGGTCCACTCGTACTGCAACATTGAACCCCTGACCCACTGTGTCGAAGGATGGTTCAGATGAGCAGTTTTGTACATGCCGTACTTGTCTGCTTCCTCGTCGCCATCCAAGACCCTGTGGGCAGTACACAGCATCTGCGCTGTCTCCAGGATCATCTTGACACAGTGCTTGTCACAGTGCATCTCAGCTGACTTCAAAGGGTCAGGGTGTAGGTAGAAAATGTTCATCAGTGTTTCTGCCTTTCCAGAATTTTTCTAAGGTGTTCGTCATCCTCATCTAATTCTACCTCAAATTCTGGCTCCTGGTCAAGGTACATTTTAAACTCTTCCAGGGCCATGCAGATAAAGTACTCAGCTGGCTTGTCGTTTATATCTGCCATTGCCTGGAGAAATGGAGCGACAGATTTGTCCAGGCCGAATATATCCTCAAGACCTTTTAGGAAAACTTTGCAGGGCATAGACATCATTGATCCAGGGGCAGTCATTTTCTTGGTCCTTTTATTATGAAATACAATCCTATGATAGTGATAAAGGCCACTCCCATTTGGAACACCTCCTCTGGGTGGAAAGCAAACAGGCTATCTTCCAACATTTGTCATGTCTCCTGCCAATGCTGCATATCCTGCAATGTCCACAAAGCTATCGTCCTTTGGCGTTTCAATTGTCCTGGCAACTTTCATAAGGACAAGCATCATGGCAACGTCTACAGGCTTTAGGTCAGCTGTTTTTGAGCGTATGTATGTTGTCCACAGTTCGGCAATTCTGGCATGGGTTAGGTAGGCATCACCATATTCCTTCGCCCTGTCGCCATTGATAAGAGCCTTGGCTGTGTCCAGGATTTCATCCTTTGTCATCTTCTACCTCCTACCTCCACTCTGTTGGATTGTCAATCGGATCATCGTCTGGATCATTATAGACAGCTTGGGTTATTGCCCATCGACAATCGCCGCAAAGGTCATTCTCCAATGGTTGCGTGTCTGGCAACTTGGCGTCACATATGGCACAGCGCATCAGACTAGCTCCCCTCTGGATTGTGGCGGGATTGTCTGGAGATTGCCAAAGCGATCATAGATTGTCAAGACAGCATTCGACACACTCAATACCCTTCCGTTTTGGTTTTCTGTCTCAGCTGTCAAGATGCGTTCGACGCCTTGCCCATTTTGTAAGGGCTGGACAGAATAGGTGTAGCTGGTTTGTACTGGCAAGATTGCTGCAACTGGTTCAATTGGATCTATGGCCATCAATATTGTCCTCTATTGTGTATATTATATAAGCTACAATGTGCTATTTTAATATCTCTACTGTGTACTCTATAGAGTATAGGGTAGCACATTTTTTAGAATTGTCAATAGTCTTTCTCTGGTAAACTTTCATAGGCTGATACAATGTCCTCTGATAGTTCTGCCAAAGGGGTAAAAGCATAGTCTATAATTTCTTCCGCATATGCATCACATATGTCTTTATCTCTATAGGGGAAGGGATAATGTTTGTCGATCTCCTTTGCAATGACCTTTTTAAGCTCCTGGGAAAGGGCAATGTGAGTATCCGATGCCATGTCTCTCATGTCTTACTCCTGATTATCAAAAGTGTGCGCGGCAACTAGGTCTTCAATCTCATCCTTAGCAACTTGTAGGGCTTTTGTCAAGCTGTCTAGGGAGTTATCAAAATTGGCAACAATGGTGTATTCCATATTGTGGAGGATTGCAATCTCTTTAATGTCTATTCCGCTGTCTCGCAGGTGTGAGGCAATGGAGATTGTATACCCTAGGTACTCTAAGTGTATGTTGTTGAAATCAATACCAAATGCTGTTTCTAGTGGGTAAATGTGTGACGTTTTCATCTCCTGGTCTTTCCTAGTGGTCTAAAAATGTGATTGGTTTCCTAGCGGTCCAACATAGACTACATGTACCACAGCTAGAAGTTTTGTCAAGCTGCACCGGACATGTGATAGCATCTTTGGTCGTATTGTGTTCTGTGTTGGCACTGAGGTTATCCTGTGGCCGCGTCGAAAACCGAATGGCGAACCTGTCAAAGCCTAGTTCTGTTCTGATTGAGGCAATGGTGTTGCCAATTGGCTTGCCTGGGTGGTGGCGAGAATATCCATAGACATGGAGCTTAGGACGCTTCTGAAGCTGTCTTTTCCAGAATAGGGCATAGGAGGCGCTGTAGAAGTCACCCAGGACATGTAGCCGCACCAGGTACCCTATGCTATGTTTCTTGTCCAATGCATCTAGTTCGTCTTCTAAACGCTTCTCAAGGCCATTTGTGCTTACACGATGGGCAAATGGCATGTTATTCCCGTAGCAATCATTCCAATGCTCGCAATCCCTATCACATGTCGCCCTTTCTTCAAGGGTCAAGGTGTAGATTTGCATCCCGGCAAGCTTGCCCTTTGAAACCTTGCGCCCAAGCTTTTTGTTTGTGCTGGGCTTTAGGACCTTGTGCTTGTAGGTGTCAAGATTATGGACGTTCTTGCTGTACAAGGTGCGACCTTCCACAATTGCCGCGTGAGTTTCGGATAGTTTAGTCATTTTCTACTCCTATAGAAATCTTTGGCGGCTCACATGTGAATACACCTTGCCGTTCTGGGTACACTTACCGCCTTGGGTAAACATTTGCAAGGGCAATGCTACACTACTAACACGGCATAGTCTGCCATCTTTAGCGTGGTCCATTATAAAAATGCGCTGCAAGCCATTGGCTCTATCATTTCGCACGCCTTCTAAAGATCCGTCCTCGAATTCAAAAGGCGTTTCTTTTCCGTCTATTCGTATGGTGTTCACTTTTCTACTCCTTTGATTAACAAAATAGAACGCCAGGATTGCCCTGGCGCTCGGTTTTGTTAACCTGCGAAGTTATGCAAGTAGCGCAAAGGCGCGTGCTTCTCAATGTACAGGCTACGCCTTCCCGTATGTATTGCCAGCATTGACGGGCCAGACTTAATGCCGTAGCGCGTTTGCGTCTTACGTTTGCGCCACAAGCCCCAACTGTAACGCCGCCCTGTTGTGCCATCGTTAAGGGGTGATCCGACTATTGCTTTCTTGACTTTAGCCATTGGTCTATTCTCCTTTCTTGATTGGTTTGATTTTAATATCGCGCTCTATAATTCGGTCGATGATATGTGTGCCAGCTGCTAGTTTTTCGGCATCTGCTGGAGCTAGGTTTAAGCGTTGGAAGAAATCGGGTAGCGAACTTGCTTTAGGCATTTGAAAATTTCCTTTGCTATTCAGTCAGCGCAACATACGAGGTTTTATTCCTGCTGTCTATAATTATTTTCACTTTTTTTTAATTTTTTTTTAATCGTGTATATTTAAAAGGAATA
>VTLG01014615.1_pt1 | contig 36609 bp, 46 predicted proteins | sample 4694571 | NCBI WGS metagenome assembly VTLG01 (sample SAMN12604809, study PRJNA352737) | marine metagenome | biome: ENVO:00000447; feature: ENVO:00000209|ENVO:00000569|ENVO:01000036; material: ENVO:00002151; isolation source: viral sequences binned using virsorter ...
TGAATCCTAATCTCAGAATATAAATCTCTCAAATAATCCAATGCTTCTTGCAATGTACTAAGACGTTTACCATCAATTACACATGCAAAATCACCAGGTAGTTCTTTTATATCTGCACTAAACATAGTTTCGATAACTTGTTTTAGTTTAGTTTGACATTGACCATCACCATATATCTCCACCTGTAATTGATCAACACCTCTATAGTGTTCTAATATACATGCATAAAATTTCAATGCTTTATCCCATTTCTTTTTTCTAACATCATAAGGATAAAAACCATACTCATCTAAATCAACAGCATATATGTCACCACGATAATCCTTTATAAAATTTTTACGATTAGAACCTATAAAAGAATAGTCTGAATCCCTCAGAACTATATCTTCATACAAAATATTATAATCTTGAATACTGGTAACAAAATCACCATTGATAAATTCTGATTCATATATCAATAAGTTACCATCCCACTTCAGAGTAAACTTGGGGATTTTTACTCTATTAAAATCTTCTTTCTGTAACCGTTCTAGATCAGTGAACTTATCAAACTGATCTAATCCATCAGCAAAAAGAATTTCTTTTCTCAGAGTCAGAGTATACACAACATTGTCACCCTTACCATCAATAACTTTACGAGAGTATGTCAATCCTCAGGTGCTTTCTTCTTACCAATATTATACTTAGTTTCTAATACCCAATTAGTTTTATCCTTATATGATATAACTTTTATCTGATTCAACGGTGCTATATCACTTACTAAATCTGCATCTTTGAGAGTAACCAAACCCCAATCAGAAAGAAGTTGAATAATTCTATTTCTCCTTTGAACATCATTCATGCTCAAGTTTGCTTTCTTACCATCAAGTGCAAACAATTCCTTGAAGTGGACAATATAATACTTGCCCTGCTTATGCAGTATATGACATGATTGATATAACTTCTTTTCTTTTCTAGACGCTACGCCAATTCTTGTAAGTGTTTCTCTAACTTTTAGAAAATCATCTGGTTCAGATAATAATACCTCCACCATTTTCTCAGGTGACCACAGGTACTCAAGTTCCATCCCACTCATCTCAATCCTCCAGTTTCAAGTTTACTTCTAATAAATGTAATCTGTTCTTCGGTTAGAAGGGGGAGAGCTTGTCTTGCTTTTTCATTACTATAACCATAGTATGATTTAATCAATTCAAGATTCTTTAGTTCTTCTTTTTTCAACCAAGGAGAGAATCTCTTCTTAGACCTGAGAGTATTTAGATAAAAGTCATATTGTAACTTCTTATCAAGATTAGGATTTATATTCATTTCATTGGCATACATGATACAATCAAGATGACCTGACATACATCTATTAGTAACGTATGGAAGATACTTCTGTTCTAGAAGTGGGTCTTCATCAATAAGATTTTTCTTTGTTGAGTTGATTGAGTTCAACCAATCTTTCAATTCAGTCATAATAAGAATTTATTTTATCTCTCCAATACTCTCTGTCTTCTTCAGAGATCCAAGGAGAGTGTACCATAACCTGTGCATGTTGTAACCATTGTTCCTTAGTCCAATCTTTCCTTGGACCTAGATGGTCTTTTAGTGTCATCTGTCTATTATACGTTCCTTCATCTGGGATGTCCAGTTATCATAGTAACCAGTTTTCATCAACTCCTCTCTAGCATCCTCTAAAGGTTTTCTTTTCTGTACTATCATCATACAGAGTTCACCTTCATTTACAACAACACCACCAACATCCTCTATAAGATCTGGATGCTCTTCAAGAAATAAAAAATCAGGAAACTCTTCATTGAAAGAAGCAGCTAGTCTCTGTAGTTCACCACATCTAGGTAACATAGATTCTTGAAAAAGATATATTATAACTTCCTTATCCCATTGCTTTATATCCTTACGTAACTCACGAAAGGATACAAACTCCTTCACTTCAACATTACCTTCCAACCATGCCTTCTTAGCATAAGGACATGGTGGTAAATTATCAAAGGCAGAACTAGGTTTACTTAGAAAATCAAGTATCCACTCTTCTATTTTTTGGTTGGATGATGATTCTGTTGTGTTCATAATCAGGAATAAATTCAAGTGGGATGTCATTTGGCCAAAGTAACTCTTCGTATAGAGTATTCAGACGTTCCATGTCATCATATAAATCAGTAACTTCTGACATCAATATCCACCATAGGGATCATTAATTGTATCATACTCAGAAAGAAATTGTTTTTCTTTTTGAAAGTATTCTTTCATAGATGATGATACATCAGGTGGTGGTGGTGTCCTATAACCATTTCTTTTCTTCCATTCATTATACATTGCTCCCATCTGCCATGATTGAGCAAGACTCTTAGGTCCATTCCTAAGTAACTCTTCTTGTTTTCCTGTGTAATAAGGAATAGATTCTTCTCTCCAATTGGAGTCGTCCCATAGTTTTTCCATTACTCTACCTCGTAAAAATCTGGACATAGTAGTGCTCCTGCAAGTTCTTTTGCTTGAGCATTGTGTTCGCAAAGTTTATTCATCCAGATTCTTTCTTCTAAGGAAACTGGAACTCCATTTGTTGTCATAATTCTGCAACATATATCAGTAAGTTTTAATCGGTACTTAGTTGAGATCATAGTTGAGTAAGACTAACTCCTTTCTATTTTTTTGTGCTTTAGTATATGTAGATGTGGATCGCATAGTGTATGTATGTTCATACTCAATAGCCTTCCAATCACTGAATCTATCCCTCACTAATTGTGAAGAATTGTAGCTTACTAAAAGATCTTGACGACACTCACCACATTTTTCAGAGAAGTCATCATGATCAAAGTACCTGTGCATATCACCCTTCTTACCATACAAATGAGATCCTATCTCATAAGGTGGATCAAGGTATATGAATGCATCCTTTACTTTAGTTTGAACACCACTCAATAAAAAATCATATGAGTAGTTTGTAATCTTCCAGAACTTTATTAGTTCTTTATATCCACTAAGCTTTTCAATTCCCCTGATGGAGAAATTTGATTCTGAAGCTTGTGCAGAAAAAGAACTCGACTCAGTGAGACCAGAAAAACTACACTTATTGACAATATAAAAACTGACTGCACGGTGTTGATCGGATAGTGAACTATCTCCAACTTCTTCTTTAGCAGTTTGAAATAATTCTTTTGCTTTATCTCTGTCATTGTTTTTTGTTTTGATTTCTAATAATTGTTCCTGTAACAAATCACCTCTGATCTGTACTTGATTCCAAAAATTATATAAGGGTTCATACAAATCATTTACCCAAACAAGTATATCTGGATATTGTTTTGTTACCCACAAAGCAACAGAACCACCTCCTAGAAATGGTTCTCTAAACTGATAGTAACCATTCAAGTCAGGAAAGAACTGACTCATCTTGGTTATCGCTCTACTTTTTCCGCCTGGATATCTTAGAGGAGTCTTTAGGCTTTTCATTGCTATAGACTCCAGAGTTCCAAAGAAACACGTTCAACCATAATAAAGATAATAAAAGAATTAGTAATTCAAAGATAGGTATTGGGATCAAAGTAATCCTCCAATGTAATTTTAGGTTCCCATGATAATAATATATTTGCTCTCTCTATATTAGCAAGAGTTTCTCTTGCTTCACCTGGTCGTTCAGGAATATTTACAGTATTGTCAGAGATATAAGACGCAACTTCATTGACAGAATGATTTACACCTGTACCAACGTTTACAACCATACCAGAATAATTTGTCATCATGGCATTCATGTTAGCTTCTACTACATCATTCACATGAGTAAAGTCTCTACGTTGTTCTCCGTCTCCAACTATAGTCAACGGTTCTCCACGCTTTGCTTGTTCCTCGAACAGTCCTATCACTGGTGCATACTGTCCTTTTAGAGGTTGACGAGGACCGTAAACATTGAAGTACCTCAGTGTTATAGTTCTCAGTCCATGCAGTTTGAAATACATGTGACATAATGATTCAGCTCCTACTTTACTTGCAGAGTATGGGTTGAGACAATCGGGTGTCATGTCCTCCTGTAATGGTGGCTCATTTGCCAAACCATAAGAAGAAGATGTAGATGAATTTATAAATCTACGAGCACCTACTTGTCTAGCACATTCTAACATGTTGTATGTGCCTAGGTAGTTTGTATCCAAACATTCCCTAGGATTCTCCATAGCAACTTGTATTCTACTATGTGCTGCTAGGTGGAAGACATACTCAACGCCATCAAACAAAGGACGGCAAGTATCGAAGTCTCGTATATCGACAACATGATTTTCAGCGTAGTCATCATACCAATTAAAAGCGTCGTTTGATTCAGCAGACTCGTTATCTATAACAACAACCTCATGGTTGTTTTGTAATAACTTACCTACTATGTGGGATCCAATAAATCCTGCTCCACCAGTCACTAAACATTTCATTTTACAATCTCAATTTTAATGGTGTTACTAATTCAACTTTTATTGGTTGACTTAGAATTTCAGCCAGTTTTATATATGCCACCGCAGTAAATACTTGTGGCACTATAAAAGCAACCATTGCTACAATCCAAAAAAAGTAATAATAATTTTCTTTGTTTTGTGTTCTCATTTGAATTCGCAGTTACACATAACTTCTGTGAGTGCTGCTAATAGATTTATCTCTTGATCAGCAGCAAAGGCGGATTGATATTGGTATTTCGCAATAATCAAAACTGCCTCTGGTATGGATTTAGGTTTCATGTATTCATAGATTGAATCATAAACCTTCCTTAGTATAACACTAGGATCATTATCTAAGTTCTGAACTATCCATTTCCTGACATTAGGAAACTCCTTTGCTTTCAAGTAACCAACAAGTTCCTTGACGTTTACATTATCTAAGTTGGCAAGTATACCAACATCTATCTTTCCTCCTACAGAATATCTCTGACATTCATTTAGAACCCTTCTCCAGTCAGGGAAATACTTATTGATGAGTTCCGCTATAACTTTCTTATCACCCTCTACATTCTCTTTCTCAAGAATATCATTTATTCTTTTGAAGAACTGTGCTGCGATTGATGGCTTATCCTTTCTACTAATACTAAAGTCAATAACAGAGCACCTACTATGGAGAGGTTCAATGATCTTGTTCTTATAGTTGCAGGTGAAAATAAATCTACAGTTTTTGTAGAAGGTCTCAATATTCGCTCTAAGGAGGAGTTGTACGTCGGAAGTGGTATTGTCTGCTTCGTCGATGATGATGACTTTATGCTTTCCTTCAGCAGTAAGAGAGACTGTTGACGCAAAGTTCTTCGCTTGGTTACGAACCGTATCCAAGAACCTACCTTCGTCAGAACCATTGATAACATAATAGTCTGCTCCCAACTCTGAACACAATGCTTTCGCAACTGTGGTCTTACCAATGCCAGGTGGTCCTGACAATAAAAGATTAGGAATCTCGCCAGTATTTAGAAACTCCTTGAAGGTTTTTTTGATACCTTCAGGGAGAATACATTCATCAATTGTCTTGGGTCTATATTTTTCAACCCAAATAAAGTCACTCATGATTTAGTTTCTTGATCTGATAGAGATTAGATTTTTGATATTTCTTTATCTTCTTATACTTCTTCAAAATATTATCAATCTCTCGTCTCTGTCCTTCAGACCATTCGTACTTCTTTTCTTCATCCATAAGTTGAATCAGGCTCCAATGCTATAAAGTATGTTAGTTTATAATCTGGATTATAGAACTTTGCTAAATTCTTGCTACTGATAGCAACCTGATAACCACCAGAAACTAATTTTATATTTTCTACCTTGAAGTTGAATGAGAACTCATTATCATTTTGACCAACAACAATAGCAAACTCATTAGAAGTATCATTCTTACGATCACTCACTACAAGTTTTACCACACCTTCTGCAGAAACAACTGATAGATCAGGTAAACCAAGAATAGAAGCAGACTTCATAATCTTAGTCAATTGATCTTCATTCAAAGTAAAGGTAACATCTTCACTAGGAAGAGTCATCTCTTTCTCTGGTGGTGCGATAATAACACTAGGATCAGAAAAGAAATACTTAGATCTCTGATGTGTACCCGACTTTATATGTGCAAAATTAGGATTGGTTGATACATCTATATCAGCATCCTTATAAAGTGATAGTGTGTTCAGAAATTGTGGTAGATCATATATCGCAAAGTCTTTGGGTATGAACTCCTCTATCTCTGCCTCTGCTAATACATTTTTCATAACAGAGATTGTACGTAACTTCCTACCTTCCTTGAATGACAAGGATTGATTGATAGTCGTAAAGTTCTGAAGAACCTTGAGAGTCTTATCAGATAATTTCATAGCAGGTCGCAATTTCATTGTAAAGTTTATTTGTCGTAATCAACAGAGAATGCTGTAGGATTCCCTGTATTGATCTTAGTTGCTTTCGCACGTTTATCACTGAAGTGTAACAACAGTATAGCATAATGTATGATTTTTACAATATCATTTCTTGCTGTTCCCTTTCGATCATACCTTGATGCATACTTCAGTATATTACTTCTGCAAAATGCTTCTGCATCTCCAACAGAATCTATCAGGTCTAGAGTTTGAACTCCACCTGTACTGTAATGCCCTTGGTATGTTCTACTGATATAGTCTGAGATCTCTTTCAAGATCTCATTTTCACTGTACTTCATACATATAGGTTTATGGATTTATATTATAGCATACCTACTGAGTGTCCTGCAACCCCGACACCACAGAAAAAAGCAAACTCCAACAACCCATGAGTTGATGGAGGAATTGTTATTATTAGACTACTGATAAAGATACTGCCCAACATTGGCGTAAGTGAAGAGTACTAGAGTTGCTGTAAATAAAATGAATGGCATGTTATGCTCCTGTAGGTAATGTTGCTGGTATCATCTTGCCACCATCTTGATCATCATCATCATCATTACTGAAGGCTCGAAGAATAAGTTCCACCAACACCAAAGCAGCCATGGGATAGAAAACCCACATGACTGCTATGAATGGTGATACTGAATTAGAGTCGGCTATAAAGTCGCTCATTTGTTTTTTTAGGTATTTAGTTATGTGAAGTATTTGAAATGGGTATATACACCTATGACTGCCCAAAAAGCAACCATTGCAAACCTACCATTGGCTCTCTGCCAAATTGCTGCGTTACTCATTAGAATATACCAGGAATGAGTTGACCTGTGGTTGCATAAGCACCAAGACCAGCAACTATACCGATCATTGCCATCCAACCGTTAAACTTTTCTGCTTCTGGGGTCATAATAGCCTCTTGTTTTTCAATGACTTGTATAGGTGGTTCTTTAGCAAACATATTTTGTTTACCGTATTCCGTAATAACAGTCATTGTTGTGTAAATTTATGTAACAATATTATATAGCAAATATAAAGACCATGTAAAGGCAGAAATACCTAGGTTACCGAACAGAATAAAGTAATACTAATAGGGTGCATTAGTAATCATTATCATTACCCTCTATAAACTCAACGTTATTTCTACACCATGCGTCAGCATCTATTTCCATCTGCCAATGAGTAAGGGTGTGAAGAGTCTGTATTAGAACAGCACAAAACAATAGTAAAACTGGACCAAACCAAAGTGGATGCATTATTATATCTTCTGTTTTTTTCATAGCAAAAAAAAGACCCCCTACTATGTAGAGGGTCGATCCATCTCGAACTCAGAGATATTTAGAAGAGGAACTTAACTCCTGCTTTACCGCCCCAGTTTACTAGGTCGTCACCAGTTGCATCTTCACCAGTTGCACCAGAGATCTCTCCGTAAAGTGCTACGTCTGTAGCAAGTGCATAGGTTCCACCAACCTTACCAGAAAGTTCTGTTTCTGTGTCATCAGTTGACTCAGTATGGTTGATTGAAGGACCACCTTGTACGTAGTATGCTAGTTTCTCACCAGATGTACCTTCGTATCCGAAGTGGATATCTGTAGTAGCACCTGAATAGTCTCCATCAGGATATGAAAGGTTGCTTTCGATATTAACATATGGACCAGCAAAGGCTGCACCAGCTAATAGGAATGGAGATGCTGCAACAGCAGCGATTGTTGATTTGATTGACATGTTTTTTATTGTATCTCGCATGGGCAATAAAAAACCCTTGCGGATGATAGAACTCCCGACATGGAGTTCTTTACATTACGCAGGGGTACGATCTTTCGATTCCTTTGTATTAGTATTTATTATATCTTAGACTTGTGTGTTTGTCAAGCTCTTCTTCAAACGTGAGAATCCTTTGACTTTTTCAAACTCTAGACAGTTGTTGAACTTATCATACAACTCATTCTTATGACTGATAATAAAGACGTTAGCATCCTTTATAACAAACCGTACTATCTTTAGAAACTCATCTGTACCAAACCCATCTAGTGAGGAATCGAACACCTCATCCATGATGAGTAGGTTAGTGGCAACACTGTTCTTGAGTCTAGCAACTTCTCTCCAAGTGAATAGTAATGATAGATCTATTCTCATCTTCTCTCCTTCTGAGAAGGATGCATAAGAGAACTTCTCGTGAACTGGAGTTTGAATATTTTCATTGAACTCCTCATCTAATGTAAAGTTGATGAAGAAATCCATACGTTGCAGGTAATCATTTACCTGTTGGTTTATAAGAGGTAAGTACTTCCTTATAATACCAGACTTGACTCCATCATCTTTCAGAAGGATATTAGACTGTTGGAAGTACTCAAACTCATCTTTTACTTTTTTAAGATCCTCTAGGATCTTCTTGAGGTTGTCTTTGTATTCAGTTAGTTTTACATTTTCAACAGTTCGGTTCTCAAGCTTATCGGTAATGTCCTGAATTTCTGATTCCAAATCCTTTCGGAGTTTGTTTGAGTTAGAGATCCGAACATTAAGTTGAGAAGTTTCATTCTGCAGGGTGGTAATCTCCTTTTGAAGTTCAAAGAACTTACGTTCTCTTTCCTCTTCCTTGGTAATTGCCTGTTCTATTTCAGACAAATTAGTTTCGTACTTGGAAATAACTTCTTGGAGGTGGTCAATTTTATTTACACGAAATGTCTCTTCTATATTTTGAGTACAAGTAGGACAAACCGTATTCACATCGAAAAAATTTGACTCTACGACTGAGGTTTGATACTTAGTCTGGAGTTTAGTTCTAAATGTGTTAAGTTGTTTAATGGTAGCGGTTGATGCAGTATAAGTCTTTATCTCTTCCGATTTGTTATTAGTTCGTAACAATAAATTTTCAATCTTCTTTTGATACTCATCAGTTTCCTCATCACATACAACTATCTTGTGTTGCTTATCCCTAATATCACCTTCACCATCTTCTTCTATCTGTTTGATAAACTTTTTTTGCATTACAATCTTATCACCTATAGATTCTTTCTTCAACTCCAACACCTTCAGATCATCTCTAGATGTCTTTATTTTTTCTTTAAGGATCTCAGACATAGTTGAGAAGACTTTGATGTCTAGGAGATCTTCTATTACTTCTCTACGATGAGGAGCAGATAGTTGCATGAAAGGAACAAAAGAGGCAGACCCAAGAATAACAATTTGAGTGAAGCTCTTGTAGTTGAGTTTAAGTATCTGAGTTTCAAGAGTTTTTTGTTGTTCATTTGCCGAGCAGTCTTCATTGAGTTTCTTTTTATCTTTGTATATTTCAAATAGATTTGGTTTTATACCACGTATTACTTTGTACTTTGTTTTGTTTATATCAAACTCTATCTCTACCTTACAATCTTTTTCATTGACAGAGTTTACTAGTTGACCCTTGTTTATTTTTCTAAAAGGTTTACCAAATAAAGAAAATGTCAATGCATCTAGTACGGTGCTTTTACCTGCACCATTTTGACCAACTATAAGAGTATCATTATCTCTATCAAGTTGTATTTCTGTGAAGTAATTACCAGATGATAAAAAGTTTTTGTATCTTATATTCCTAAAATTAATCATGTTTAGGTGCAGGTGGAATCACAATGTCATCAGTTCTAATGATAGTATACTTGGTTCCTGTTCTTTCGCAAGCCCCAATTGCTACTCTATCTCTTACTTCAACCACTTCCATAGGAGGATCACCCTGTGCTTCCAGTTGTTCTTTATATCTTTCAGCATCATCTTTCTGCTCAAATAAAAATACCACTTTCTCACCATACTCATTTAGTACAGCAAATGCACCATCATCTCTCATTCCTTTTATGGTGATAATATGCATCATAGTGCTTCACATGCAGAGTGGTAGATTTCTTTCATCAACCCCTTTATCCTATTCTTATTCAAATCCGTATCAAGATCATCAACGTAATTGTCCAATAATGTCATGGTATCTTCTGTCTGATTATATATCTCACCATCAAAAACCAAGTGGTCGGTTCTTTCTATAATTTTTACATCATGTGGATTTGCTTTATGTAAGGTTTCCATAAACCTATCATACTCTTTCTCATCACTCTTCTGTCTAACAACAACCTTGACTATCTTATCAGTATATTCACCAAACTTAGTCAATTGTCTAGGAGTATCATTATAGTTGATAACTTTATAGAGTGCATTAGGATTGTTTATAGTCTTGAGTTTCAACGTTTTAGTATCGTAAATATGAAATCCTCTCTTATCATTCACATCATTCCAGAACATCTCATAAGGATTACCTAGGTAGTATATCCTACCATTGTTAGATCTTGTATGATAATGACCAGAGAATACCTGCTTGAACTTATCATAACATTCAAAGTCTGCACCATGCTCCATAGTATGACCATGAGTAGCAACAAAACCATTCAATTCTAAGTGACCCATTGCTACCTTACACTTAGATTCTTTTATCTTCTTATATGTTCTAACTGAATTCTCTTGATTTATCCAAGGGATGAATAATATAGGAAGTCCACCTACTTCTAATTCCGCACATTCAGAGAGTATGGTAATATTATCATACTCTCGTAGTAATAAGTTAATAGTATTAATCTCATTTGTATTCTTATAGTAGGCGGTATGGTTTCCCACAATGCTGATAAGATCAATGCCGAGATTTGACAACCTATCGAAATAAGATGTCTTCGCCCAGTCCAAAGAATAGAGATCAACGCCCTTGCGATTGTCAAAAGTGTCACCAAGGTCGAGTACAGTTGTGATCCCCAACTTTTCAATCGTTGGAAAAAAGACTTCATCATAAAATTTTTGAAAATAATCCAGATACAACTTTGATCCCTTCTTGAATCCGAAGTGTTGGTCTGTTATGATTGCAACTTTCATCTGTTGTTGAATCTATATTGTATTGCATCTTTAATTGAATTGTACTCTGATGATTTACCTGCTTCGTCTGCGACGAAAACTTCGTCAAACCCAGATCTTTCTATAATCTTTTGTCTTATCTCCAACTGCTTCTTCTCTTTCTGTATCCTACGTAAGAAAGCATAGTGTATAATCTGAGTGAAATATGCAAAAGGATTCTTTGACTTCTCAGGATTGAAATTGTTTATGTATTGTACACAGTTCTCTATACCATCACATATCATATCATCCTTGAACATATAGTTCACGAAGTTTGGTTTATATGAAAGGTGTGTAGCAATCTTTAGAAAGCACTCCCCTAAGTAATTTGTTATCCTAGGTTTGGGTTGTCCAAGACCTTCAGCGTCTACAATAGATTGTTTGTAAGCAACAATGGCAGCAAGAAACTCCTTGTTATTTACATAGTGTTCAGATCTCTTACGTGTCATTATGTACTAACCTGTATGTGATTATTATAGCACAGCTTGACAAGATATACAATTACCTGTACACTAACAGTGTCGCTGTTCAGGAAACAAGCTTAATCTTTTTTCTTAGTATCTTTAGAAGCATCGTCTCCTTCATATAATTTTTCAATAATATTTCTAGATTTTTCTACAGAATTTATATATCCCATTTCACGATTCAAATCTGGATGAGTTCTCTTGAAACCATTCCTCACTATTTGATGATACGTATCAAGAACCATCTCATCTTTTATTTCTGATAGCGTAATAACTTTATCAAGATTAAGTATAAAGCATTCTTCATCAGTCAACTTCATCCAAGGTTCAAATTTATATCCCATAGGGATATTCGCTCCAGGGGAGCGAACCTCCTGACATATTACAGGGTTATCAACCATTATTTTTTGACTATCTTCTGAATCTATTACAACCTTTGACAGAATTTCTTCACCACTTACTAACTTTATAGACGCAAGAAACTCATCATATTCAGATTCTGATTTGGATGATGTCATAATTAAACTTTTCCTCGTTGTAGTATTTGATGCGTTCAATAAGATGATTCAAAGTATAGTTTTGTTTTGAACCTTTTTTAGTGTCATCAGCTATGTCATACAGAGTTGCTAGAGATTTTCCTTCACCCTTTCTTAGGACTCTACCGATGGACTGGAGGTTTCTAATTCTGGATTTACTGGGACTAGCAAAGATGATGTTATGCAACCGCTTAATGTTAATGCCAGTACTGAAAGTACCATAAGACGCAATGATGATCGCATTGTTTTCTCTTTCTGTAATTGTCCGTACTTGTTCACGTTCTTCAACATCCACGCCACCGTGGATGAAAAAAACTTTACGTTCATTTGTATTTATTAGATCATATAGTACCTGACCGTGGGTTTCTACCCTACTGTATAGTATTAGAGTGTTACCTTTTAGGTCTAGTGCTAGGTTTTTTATAAATTTATTTCTCTTTTCATGAGTTATAATATACTGAACCTCATCCTCATAGATATCAAATTCTTTGGGATTATGTTTTAGTAATAGTATTTTTATACTTAATCTTGCTAGGTATCCTGCATCTTGAAGATCTTTAGTATTGATAATTTTATACGAAGGTCCGAATAGTCCTTCTAATACCCACTTATGTGTTTGAGTACCATCAAGTGTTCCTGTGAATCCGTATCTATACTTAGCATCATCTAGTTTAGTCATGATACTAACCAATGATTTGGACTTGAACTGATGTGCTTCATCACCTATTACTACACCAAATTTACGAAACCATTTCCTATCTTGCTTGTATATTGATTGCCAAGTTGATATAATAACAGGACAATCACTTAGCATATCCTTACCAGCATATATTCTATGAGCAATATTTTCAACATCCCAACCATAATCTATAAAATCCTTATACATCTGTTCTACCAAAGAGGTAGTAGGAACAACTATTAGTATTTTTCTACCTTGTTCCTGATGATATCGAGTGACAGCATATATCATCAAAGATTTACCACTACCAGTTGGTGATATTATAAGTCTTCTATTACGTTTCAAGGCATCGTAGACACCTTCTATCTGATACCCTCTAGGTTTATACTTAGATATTGCTGTTACGTAATCCCTAACACCTTCTTCAGATACCTTATCATTTTCTTCGTATGGTAATCCAAAATACTTAGTGTCTAAAAATTCAAACTTATAATCATACCTCTTACAGAAAGAAGTTACCTTATCAAGTAACCCAACATATATTTCATTCTTTTGTAAATTATATAATCTTATCTTACCATCCCAGTACTTGCTTCTGTACTGTGGCATAAACTTTGCACCAGGTACATCAAAAGTAAATTCATCTTGTAACTCATGCCTTATATGAGGATCGCATTCTATTTGAAGATATACTTCATTCTTCTTTTTAATAACAAGATCAGCCATAGCCTGAGGAGAACCTACGCCATTCAATAGCATTCTTTATCTGATAGGTTCTATTAGAAACTTGTCTTAGTATCTCTTCAAGATACTTGAGCATAGCATCGTAGTATTCTAACTTGAGTTTAGTCTTACTCAATTTTTCATCAGAGTCAAGATACAACTTCAAGTCATCCTTGTCTCTGATTTTATATGGAAATGGTTCTTCTGCATATATGTCTGCAGTAGCCTTCCCAGTGTAATACTTTCTACGATCTAATAGAATAGAAGAATACTGTTGCTCATCACGTTTCCGCATAAGCAGTATCGTATTATATAGGTCGTAATATTTGGCATGTAGTTGTGGTATACGTAAGGATTCGTTATCAAGTTCATCTTGATTCATTACTGAATCTTTACCCCACATGTCCTGTATAGCTTCAATAGTACAAGGATTAGATTTCATTTTGGACTCCCCAATACATGATCCCCAGACCTAGATGTCTCAAGACCAGTGACATAATTTAGAAACGTACCTAGTATATACTTTGCATATCCATTTGTACACTCACTACCTTTATGAAGGTAACTCCAAGTACATGGAAACAATAGTATAGTTCCTTTTGACGGTTTGAATTCTTGATCAAACATTGGAAACAATGTATGACCACCATCAAATTCATCATTCAGATAACATATTATTGAAAAAAATCTTCTAGCAGAATCTTTATCTCCAACATCAGAATGAAAATCATGTTGTTGATTTGTATCACATAGGTATCTTTTTATTCTTAGATTTTCAAATGAGTATTTCTTAGGCCATTGACTATGATGCATATCAACATCTTCTTTGTATTGAGTCAATGTATTTTGTATACCTTTTATTACTAACTTGAATGGTTCTTTAAATTCTTTATGTTGCATGATGTCAAGTCTTTGACAATCACATGCACCACAAGTTTTTACACCCGATGGTGTATAACATAGACTTAGTTTTTTTAGGAGTTCCGACTGCTCTTTCCAAAGTCTTTCATATGTGCTCACTAACGTGTCACATAATTCATTGTCAAAGACATTTTTATATTCTCTGACGTAAATTGATTCTCCTGACCTATACTTTTTTTCCATCAATGTCAATCACATCAAACATAGTATACTTGAAAGAAACAGAAGCTGTGTAATATTCTTGTTGTTCTTTAGTATTATCAAAAGGTATTCCACTTAGAGATGTTGGAAACAAATCTCTGAACTTTACTTTTACTGTTGGGTTGAAAGTATTACTCAATATCATTAGAGTTCCATCAGATCTTTCGTTGAATTCATCTTCAACATCTGCTGCTGTTCCAATAGTATCAAGTTCTGGTAGTAATCTTTCTTTATCCCAAAGTTTAGAATACTGTCCTATAGATTCTGGGTATCCTAATGCAGTAATCCAACGATAGATTTGAAGATAGTTCTCCATATTTTCATCTACCATAAAAGATAATCTAAGATCATCAAACTGTAACTTATCACCAGGTACAGGGATGTTTCTAAGATACGATGCTTGTTCTGCTACACCTAAAGTAATCTCTGGTAGATTAGCACCATTACAATAAAAGTCAACTTTAGGGCAACGTTCTAATACAAACTTAAACCCAACAACGGACAAGAAGTTACGGTTAGTAACCTCTTTCCATTTACTTGGGTGCAACGACTTTCGTGTTGGCATTACATAATTACTTTTTTATATTTATGCCCAATACTCATCAAGAGTATCCATTGCTTTGTTCATATATTTTCTAGCACCATTGCACTCCCATTCTCCCATCTCACCAATCTCGCATTTGTAATCTAATTCTCTTTTCAGTTGAAATAACTTATTTGTCATATCAACTTTTGAAAGTCTGCCGTTCATTGTTCCTAAGGTTACCTTCGTATAGTAGTTAGGTAAGAAAGTACCTGTTCTCTTACTTCCATCAGCTCATGGTAACATTTCTGGTTGTGAGCACAACTCCTAAGTCTAGGATCTGGTTTATGAACGCTCTCAGTAAAAATAGTAAGAGCGTCATTCCACTTTTGATCTTTATCACTCATTAGTCTAAGCAGTTCTAATTACAGTGTATCCATATTGCTTTCTTAACTTGTTGTAATGTCCTCTTGATGCCCAGTTGACATTATAGTGTTCCTTGATGTTCTTAGGACAAGAAGGACGTAACTTATCTGCATCCAGTTCTTCTTTAGATACTGCCTTGAAAAAAGAATCACCTACTTTATAGGATGGATCGATCCAAGGGTATCTGCAAGTAGAACCATTTCTACTGGATAGAGGAATACATTGTTCTCTCTCTTCGACTGTCATTCGATGCCAACCCTTTGAACTTTGAGTTTCCAAAGCCTCATGAATTGTGTTGTACAGAGTCATAAACGATAATGAAAAAATATACTCAAATTATAGCACAAAAAAAGACCCCTGTGAAGGGGTCTTTGATAAAGAAATGTAATCGAATTACATAAGGTTGGTAACCTTGACTCTTCTATAATATCTGTTGCTATTAGCAGTGATACGTCCAAGTCCCTGAGTTGTACCTTCAGCGAATGGGTTGGCAACCATACCATATCTGGTTTTGAAGCCAATTTTTGGTTGGAATGTATCCTGACCAACCGCACGAACCATCTGTAGAGGAACGTAAGGGCAGTAGAATAATCCAGCGTCATAAGGAGAAGAACCCTTATAACCCATAACGTAATACTGGTTAGCGTCTAGGTTAGCAGCGAATGGATCGATGTATACCTTGTAACGACCATTCAATGTACCAGCAAATGTATTACCAGTATCATCAACGTTCAAGTTGCTGTTAAGTGCAGGTGTGTAATCTAACTGACCTGCAGCAGTGAGTGCAGAAGCAACATCGGCAGAGCAAAGGATGATGTTACCCTTTCCACGACGAGTTCTTTGTGCGATTGCGTTTGCATCACGCTCTAGCTGGAAGATCATACCTTTGAACTTCTCAACCATCCAACGACCATTACTGTCAGTGTCTAAGTCGAACGCACCAGCAGTAGCAGTGTTTGTTTGAGCACCTGCTTCAGCAACTTTGTAGATTGTACGAACAATCTCTCTGTTGATTTCAGCAAGGATCTCAGTTGATAAGATGTTAGCAAGTTCAGCTTCTGCATCTAGACCATGAATTGCTTTAAGGTCTTGAGCAAGTTCTAAACTGTACTCTGCTTTCAACGCACGAGACTTAGCAGTAACGCTAACTTTCTCGATGCTGAATGCCATCTCACGGAAATCGTTAGAGGTTGTATTGTCCCCTAATTTTTCCAAATCTTGTGTCTTGAAACCTTGTCCAAGTGAGAATGCATTGTCAGAACCACCGTTCAAGATTGATGGGTTAGTACCACCTTGAGCAGTTGTACCAAAACCAACGTCTGTACCACCGTCAGTAGCCCCTGTGTAATCACCTTGAGAAAGTGATGCAGCAGAGTTCTGAGCAGAGAACGCTGAATCTGGTTCGTTGAATAATGCTTCCGTTCCGTTCTGGTTGTCGTACTTAGATCTCATTGCAAAGATCAAACCAGTAGGTCCGTTCATTGGCTGAACACCAGCAAGGTCGTAAGCGACCAAGTTAGGCATTGCACGACGGATCAAGCTGATCAGTACGGGATCGAAACCAGCAACAGGACCACCTGTAGCAGCACTACCAGAGAAACCTGGGTTGCCTGTACCTGATGGGTCAGTGTTTACAGTTGGAGGAGCTTCAGATAAGAATGCTCTCTCTTCTCTAAGAAATCTTTCTTGGTTTTCTAGAAGTTGTGCGGTAACCGCTTTCCTATGGTTGTCCTTGATATTATCAAGTCCTTCTGCCTCTAGGAGAGGTTGCCACTTCTTCTGGAGTTGTCCAGAGTTAAACATGTGAGTTTACCTTTAAAAGTGATAAGGTTGAATTTAATTTATTGGAACTTATGAAGTGCCTGAAGGTACTGATCCATTGCTGGACTTACGTCTTCGTTTATAGAAGTCTCTTCAGTGACTTCCTGGGACTCAGATACAGGCTTCTTAGCAAAGTAAGACTCCTTCAGAGTATTGAGTTTTTCCCTGTATTGTTCTTCACTCTCAAACTCAACACCTTTAGCTAGTTCAGCAAGCTTCTCCTTTTGGGATAATGCTAGACCTGCACTTGCTTCGTCAAGGATGTTGTCTGATACAGACACTGATAGTCGCTTGGTCAAAGCCACATTACTATCAATCTGCTCATTTAGTTTATTCTCCATTTCATCTAGTTTAGTGACCATTGCCTCTAAGACATCATATTTTTCTTCAGGGATGTTAACATAATGTTCTTCAAAAAGACCTTTGAGGCCAGTCATAAAGGACTCAGAGAGTTCCCCTCTGATTCCCGACTCTACCTGAAGAGCATTCTCTTCGATCCACTCAGTCGCAACATAGTGGAGGTAGTTGTCTACTCGCTCTTGAAGCTTAGTCTTAAATTCAGAAACTTCTTCTTCAAGTTTCTTAGAGAATTCAGCTTCAAGGGATTCTTTTACGCTAACAATCTTAGACTTTACAGTCGCTTCAAAGATTGTACGTGCTTTTTCTTGGAATGTGTCAGATAGTTCTTCGCCTTCAAACAATGCTTTCACATCATCAGTAAGGTCGATATCAATCTCTTGAACTTCTGCTACGGTCTCGGTAGTCTCTTCAGCAGGTGCTTCTACTTCTTCGTTAGCACCTTTACCGTAACCACTGGACTTTAGTCCAACGGCTCCGAGAGGACCATCTTGTTGAACTGTACCTGCAGTCCCTTTAGTTTGTACATCGCCAGTCTGAGCAAATGCAGCATTAGGTGTTTTCAACTTAGCTGAGTTGTCAGTTGACTTGTAGTTCGTAGGTGTAGGTCCACCTAGATCTTCGATGGGTGCGTTATCGGGTACATAATTTGGAGTGGTTGCTTTAGGCTCCGCAGGTTTAGCACCTTTGGTTACCTGGTTCTCCATTTCATGTAGTTCGCTATTAGATGCGGTCATTTTTACCAGTCCGTTATTCCTGAGAATTTCTTTTATTATTTATAGAATTATAGATCCCGTAAGAACTTAGAGAACAAAGCAAGCTTATGCTCTTCAAGTTTTTTCTGATCTACGAGGGTATTTATTGTCTTTTTGACTTGCTCTATTTGCTTTTCACGCAGAACAGAACCTTCCCATACCCACTCTTTACCTTCCATAACACCATCTACAAAAGCATCTGGTGCAGAGGGATCTGCTACTATATCAGCAGCAGTTGCTAACATAAAGTCTTCTCCAACATAAGAGACACCTTCATGTTGACTAATAGATCCCATACCCCTAGATGAAACACCTAGTTTTACACCATCAGCAAGAAGCGATTCTGCTATCTTACCCATAGGTGTTGAAAGGATCTGTGCTTTACCCATAAAATTATTACCCTCTTGCGTAAGAGAGACAATCTTATGTGACACACGGTCTAAGTTAATCTGTGGACCATCGGGGTGACCCAACTCTCCAAGAGCACGACCTTTAGATACAAACTCATCACTATATCTCTTGACTTCTTTTACCATAGTCTGAATAGGATAGCAACGCTTATTGCGATTGACTACCTCAGCCTGTAAAAATGGTCCTGAAATATACAGAGTCTTCTTGCCGTCCTTTTCCTCGGTAAGAATATCAACTGATTCAATTTCTTCTGAAATTAACTTCATCCTACTCCTACCTCGTTTAAGTGCAATGTGCATCCTGATGCTGTCTCAGGTGCTAGTCTAAAGATCACCGACTTAGATAATGTTGCAGTGCCAGTGAAATCTGCTAGTGCAGAACTATTAGCATTGACTGTAATAGTTTGCTTATAATCATTCCACTGTTGTGGTGCTGACTTAGCAGTAACTTCTACATGAGCAATAAGTGTATTCCATGCACCTACTGCTGCTCCTGTCAATGTAACATAATCACCGACTTGGATCTTACTATCAGTATGATCTATAGTAATAACAGCAGATGCTGCTTTACTTATTGCCGATACTGGTGCGTTAGCAGGATGTCCATATCTGTAAAGGAAGTCATCTCCCTTTGCTACATGGAATGATCCAACACCTGCTTGGTTTGCTGTATTACAAACCGCAATGTGTCCTGCTGCTTTGTCGTCTGAACAAACAACATACAATATTCCAGTCTTTATAACTGAAGCACTGGTAACAGCAGATGTGGCATTTGCACTAGACAATTCACCATAGTCTGTAACTAATGATAATGGTTGTGATGCACTCATTCTTCTGTTTCCGTTGTAGGTTCTTGTTCAACTTCAGCGTTTGCTTCAGGTTGCTCCACTTCAGATTCAGGTTCTTCTGGTTTATCACCAAATATACCAGCAGCAATATCAGGAGTAATCTTATCAACCATGTCAGAAGACTTAGCATACGCTAAAGACTTTATAGCATCTTGGATCTCCGATGCAGGAGCATCCGCTATAATCATATCGACTAGTTCAGTTGAATCCATAATCAGTAAAAACGCTTGTATTTATTTATATCTTGGCTTTCTTGATGTTTATTTCAGGTGACTTTGCTCCATTACCAGGTGCTTCAGGTTCCTTAGGAGTTTTACCTAAGTTAGTTTTAGCACCACCACCGTTACCGTTAGTCTGTGGCATCTCTGCTTCTATACCTGCTTGCAACATCATATTTTGTTGCTCTAATGGAAGACCTGTACCCATTGCATTTTCTTCTTCCATCTCTTGTGTCATCTCTTCTATCTCTTCATCAGTCTGACGTAATACTTTACGCTTGACATAATCTCTAGAATAGTATGTACCGATATATGGTTCAATAGCAACCATGATGTTTAGACGTTCAGTCATCAACTCATGATCTTTTAGTTCTGCAAAATGATTGTCATACACATAGTCAAACTGTATGTGCTCAGACATTTTAGCCCAATCTTCTGGGGTGACAATGTTCTTTAGAACCAACTGTGTTTTCAATAGATCTAAGAAGAGACCACTAAATCTCTTTCTCAACCTACCAACAAACTTACTAAACATAAGTTCGTCACGTAAAATCTCAGATGATCTACCTAAGTTGAATCCACCAGTATCACCAATACGTGACTCAGGTACATTTAATGCACGGTAGAGTTTCTTTTGGAAGTACTCGATGTCACTAAGTTCTCCAAGATTTTGACCACCTGGGAGCGTAGAGATTTCAGTACCTCGTCCTCCTTCTCGTCTCGGTAACCAGAAGTCTTCGAGCATTGACATGAACTTCTTGTCATCTTTTATTTCTCCTGTGTTTGCATCATATACAAGTTTGTTTCTATAGCGACTCATTACATCACGTAAGTATTGTTCCGCTTTTACCTTTGGAAGATTACCAACGTCAATGTAGAATATTCTTCTTTCTGGTGCTCTTGATAATCTGTAGATAACAAGAGAGTCCTCAATCATTCTCAACTGGTTGAGACCCTTGATTGCCTTATGTAAGTATGATAATGTTAGTTTTTTATTTCTATCTACTAAACCAGAATGGACATGAGTTATAGCATCCTTTGCTATTCTTACACCCTTACCAGCAACAGAACCATATCTCTGTGCCATACCTTGCGGATAATAGGTATAAAATTCTACTACTTTAGCATCTTTGTTTACTGTTGTTTCCCCTGAGTATGGTAAAACGGGAATGCCTTCAGCACCTTTAGCACCCTTCTCATTCTTGGGTTGGATCCTCATCAATTTTATCTTGAGAGCATCAATAAATCTTAGTTCCTGAATACCTTCATCAGGTTTCTTCATATCAATAACTTTATGATAATGAAGTCTACCGTCTACGTACCAGTTACGAAATATCTCATGAGACTTACTATCAAAATCAAGTAAATCTTTTACACCTTTAAACTCATCTCTTATTACTTTTCTTAGACTATCACTAACACTGAGGTTATCTAAATTTATCTCTACTGGAGAATCATTTTGATCAGATACTATTGCCTCATTGACAACATGTTCAATAGCAGTATCACACTCAGGGTGTAATGCCATGTCACGGTATCTTTTTATAATATCAAATTCAGTACGAAAAACACCTTCGATGTCAACATACTGTCCATAAAAACCTGTAGACAGATAATAGTCAGCCCCATCCTCATTGTTTTGAGGAACAGGACTGACTATGCCTTTAGATTTCTTGGACTCATCTTCTATAGAGAATCCAAAGAGTTTTGCCATAATATTACGCTACCGTTCTGTTTTCAGTATTTATTATACTACAGAATCACCATTTTGACCATCGTATGCTTCCCACCACTGCACTTGCATTGTGACTTGGAATTCTTCGATAGTGTCTTGAGTGTCGTAAGACAGTTCTATACCGCTTACTGCACTTGGCCAACAACCCTTCATATTATACCTTCTGAGTACTGGAAGTGTAGCACCAGACTGGTCTCCACGTACATTTACATCAGTAGCTGCACGACCTAACTGGTTTACTCTCCAATCAGTAAAGTATTTCTGAGGTTCAATAGTACCTGATCCATCAGATACCTTGATAATGTAGTTAGCCCAACGCTCAAATGCTTCTCTAATCTTGAAGTCACCGTCATTGATTACGGTAATTGTCCAAGGATCAAATCTTCTGTCACCAGCAACCTTGAGTTGTCTTCCTCTAAAAGGAACAATAACTTCAGCGATGTTTGATGCAGGTAACTGAGCACCTTTGATGAGCATTCTGTAATCTGTTTTATCAATTAGTTCTGGAGGTCTAACATCGTCTGGGAATGCCATTTCAACCTCAAAGAGGTTTGGACGAGCACCACCCTGAACTAATCTAGTTTTGAAAGAATCAATACTTCTTTCGTTATTCGGAATGGAAAAAATGTTTCTGTCTAATGCCATAGTTGTGGGGGTCTCCTATTACACAGTTCCTACAACTTCACTGAAGGATACCCCAGTGCGTGTAGCGACGAATGTTAGTCCGATGAAGTTAATCGAACGTGCTGGTTTGATGTAAACATCAGCAATAAATTCATTACGATCAATAGCTTCAGGTGTGTTATTGGTCTCATCGCAAACGAGTAGGAAGTCTTGAATTCCTCTCTTAGCTTTTACATCACGTAAAAACGGTTCAACAACGTTGATGAAGTTTGATCTTGTACCAGCGTCATTGAGTTCAAACAATGCTGCTTTAGCTGCATTCTCAACTGCTTTTTCAACTACGATGAATAGTCTTCTGACGTTGATTCTATCGAATGCACTCTCATAAGAAAGAGCAGTCTTGTCACCAAATAGTATTACACCTTGACCAGCCTGTGAGATGATTGGGTTTACACGTTGTGCATACAACCTATCTCTTGCATCCTGACCTGGATTGAATGCTAGTTTTACTGTGAAGTTTAGACCACCTCTTGCTGTACCAGCAGGAGAGAACCAAGGGAACTGATCCCTATCTGTTCTTACCATCAATCCAGCAATGTCACTGGAGGAAGGCATATAGATGAATTTCTTATTGAATCTATCGTATACGTACTGATAACCAGAATCAAATACTGCGTATGATGATGAGGTTATTGGTGAGAAGAACGATAGAACGTTAGTCAACTGATCTGTTGCAGAAGCAACGTTGACTGTTGCGTTTCTATAAGGAGAAATAACAGCAACTGTATCCTTCCTGCCTTCGGCAATCTGGATCATCTTATTTGCTTTTGCTTGCTCTTCTTCCTTAGTTTTATGAGCAGATCCTTGAAGTAAGAATCTAATGTCACTGTCTACTGGATCCGCAAACTTATCGTAACCATTCAGAAGGTCGCCTAATGGTGCGTCAAATAAACCTACACCAGTGTAATCTTTACCACCAGTAAGAGTGTAGACTTGGTTACCTATAGAGGAGAACCTAATCTTCTTAGCTTCTTGACCCCATGCACCAGCGTTATCTGTTACAGCAACGAAACCACTACTAAATCCAGATGGTAATGGTTCAGTATCCCAATAACTATCAGTTCCTGTTACTGGAGAAGCACCTGCAAAGATAAAGTCTGAATTATCTGCAATGTAATCTTTGTAGTAAATTGCTCTACCACCAGATTGAGTTACATCCTTACCTTTAGATAAGTTAGCATGTTTCTCAAGAACAGATCCTACATCTCCTGTAACACCGCCACCTGCATCAACAAGCACAATGTGAAGAGCATCGTTTGCTCCGTTTCTCTTAGTGACATAATTATTTGTTTTTGGCTTGTTCAGAACCGCCTTCCAAGGAAGAGTTACAATGTCTGATCCACCATCATCTTTACTTGTTAGTATATTTTGAGCTGTGTACCAATCAGTAATAGTACCAGCAGCAGGAGTAAATCTATTTCCTACGTTTGCCGTACTTGACGAGTTGATACCAACTAAATTACCTGTTCCAGTTTTGAATTCTAACTGAGAACCTTCTTGGTAATCTACAAGACTTTCTGTACCAGCAATAACTGTACTTACAACTCTAACGTCTATAGTACCAGCACCAATATTTGAAATGATGCCCTTCAACATTCCAGTTGCAGCAGCAGTAGTACCAACACCAACTGTAACTCCTGTTAGTGTTTGTGTAACACCGTAACCAACTGCCCAGTTAGTTGTGGTAACACCTGTAATTGTTTGGTCAGCAGCGTTATCAATAACTGCTACTTTTATATTCTCTGCCCAGTGACCTGGGTTTCTAGCAGAAAATATCCAAGTGGTATCGTCTGCCTGATTGTTTACATAATCTTCGTAACTATCTACTCGAAGACTATTTAAATTTGCTTGACCTGCTGCAGCGTTTGCTGTGTTTAGATCTCCACCACCAACACGGACAACATCTAACTTACCACCATAGGATAAGTAATGTGCTGCACCATACCATGCTTCGTAATGGAAGTCAGTTGTTCCTACACCTGGTTCCCCAAATGTGTCAACTAACTCTTTTTCATTATTAATTCTGGTTATCTCATTGACAGGGCCTTTACGGAAAGGAGCAGCAATACCACCAACAACGTTGAGTGTAAAGTCTACGCCACCCCTAGTAAGGTCAACCTCTTTTATTGAAATACCTGGAGATGCTAATCGAAGTGCCATTCTAACTCCCTACAGTACCCGAACTTTTGACTGAAATTATTTAGGATTTTTGCGGTCTATAGGGTATAGTCCCACATATATGAACGATCTCCATACTCATCTACCTTCCAATTATCTCCGTTTGAGTCTACTTGTTCTATCTCATCATCAAATCCATCACACACAAATCCGAATGGAGCCATGTCCTGTTCTATAGCATTCTTCTGCTCTTCGTATATACGTTTTCTTACGTCCTGATCAGTCATTTCCTTGAAATAATCCTGTGCTACCAACCAAGAGAAGATAACTAAACACATAGCAAGATCATCATTACAACCCTCTTCTGCCTCGAATGATTGCTTCTTTTGTATGAATGTAGTAAGTTCACTAATGATATTATAATCACAGAATGTAAGTTTATCTTCTTCGACCAAAGTCTTCAAGTTGGAACATCCTACTTTTTTTGTAGTCGTACTCATTTTCACACCCAACTGAGTTTTGACACCAGAGAATCCTGATCCTACTATTTGACCAGCACGACCCCTCATAGCAACCATTAGTAAATTTTCATACTCAAGGTCGTAGAATAGAATAGATGCTACTTGATCACCAATATCATTTACCTCACATAACACGTAAGCATTATTATATGCTCTTGCTACGTCCTCAATAACTGATGGAAATATCATTGGTTTTACTTCATTGTCCCTATAAGTTGCTACGATCTTATATGGAAACTCTGTGATGTCAGCAACAATAAAAGCACTATAATCTTTCGAGATGCCTCTTGCCACATCAACGGTTACGATATAATCTCTTTTTGGATAAGGTTTCTCATAGACATTCAACTTACCATTCTGCTCTTCTGGTTCTTCATATACTAATGCTTTTAGTTTTGCTGCTGATATCAAAGTATCAACAGATCCTAAAAACTCACACTCAAACTCAATAGCAAACTGTTGTTTACTAGTGTTTGATATAGTTTGTTTCTTCCATTTAGCATCACGGCCTGGTACTTCAGACCAATGAACTTCTGTGGGAGTATACTCATTCTGCCCCCGTTCAGCGTCATGCCACATTCGATAGAAGTGGTTCATACCATGTGGGGTGGATACTATTATAACCTTGGTTGATTTACCAGAAGATATAGTAGGATAAACAGACGCAAAGAAATCATCTGCCAAGTGGTTCTGCACGAATGCAAACTCATCAAGGAAGATGATATTGAAAGACATACCTCGAACAGCAGATGCTGATGTAGATGCTGCTATGATCTTGGAACCGTTCTCCAGTTCCATTGACCCTTTGTTCCAAGCGATGATACCCTGCTGCATCCAAGTCGGCAAGTTCTCATATGCCAGTTGTAGTCTTCCGAGTAGATCTCTAGCAGTTGCTGCTTTGTTTGCGAGGATTCCAATATTGACGTTATCGTTGAATATTGCGTAATGGAGTAAGTAAGATACTACAGTTGTAGACTTACCAGTCTGCCGAGGCATTTTACAGATATTGAATCTATTCTTATGGAAATTTTCAATAAGTTTCTTTTGAAACTTGTACATGTTAAAGCTGACTAAACCTTCGTCAACGTTAACAATTTTTATATGCTTCTCTGTAAAATAAACTGGATCAGCCTTACACTTGAGGAACTCTGCAATGTGTTCCTTAGTGAATTCGGTTTGTGTATTAGCCTTCTTTAGATTCGGATTACCAAGATAAATATCAGTTTTTGCTGCCATAATTTAGTTAGCCTGCTCTAGGTCCACTCCAACTAGAATCTCCGTATGCTTTTGATACTGCTCCAACTGCTTTCTTTACACCTGAACCTACAGCTCTTGCAGCATTACCTATTTTTTCTTTTGATGGTCCTTTAAACTTTCCACCTTTTCTATAAGGTTTTGGGTCTCTCTTATCTTTCACTTGAGTATTCCTTGTACCACGAGTAGCAAGTGTAGATCCTTTATCAGGTTCTCGTTTTGCTAACTGATTATTTTTTACTTCTTTTGATTTTATATCATAAGTTTTACCAGGACTTCTATAGTCAGATGCTCTCATCTTACTGACCATCTCCCTGATGCCCCTAACTTTAGCAGCAATCTTCAGAAGTTTTCCATCTTGTTTTACAGATGTTTGAGATTGTTTGATAGCTTTGACAAGTTTATCAAACCTTGCCTCACCTTCTTTCAATGATGCCTTTTTCTTTTTTAGTCTTTCTAAAGCAGCGTCAAGTGCCTTCTTCTTTTTTATAGCGGAAGGTTTTTTTCTGCGAGAAAGTTCTTCGTTGGTGTATGCCATGTTTTATTTATTTCTTTCTATCCATTAATCCATTTGCTTTGAGCATTTTCTGAAGATCAGCAGTACTACCCACAAACATTGAATTGTTAGTTACATTCTTAGGACCAGATTTATCTTCATCTAAATCTTTCATTTTCTTTTGTAGATCAACTAACTTGTCAGTTGTATCTGCAATGTGTTTGATCAACTGTCCAGCAACTTCATATGCTCTAGGATGCTGAGAATCACCTGCAACATCTAAGATACCATCAACTGCCTCTTGACCCTTCTCAATGAGATTATAGAACTGTGCTCTACTATACTCATAATCCTTAGTAGGATCATCATCTACTTGCTTTTGTATCTTAGGTTTTTCCCTGACAATTTCTGCTTTCACATCAAGTGCCTTTTCTATTGGGTTATAATTTTCAGTCATGGTGCTTCAACATCCTTACCTTGAACTGGACTAAATGTCAAACCATCATCACCAAAGAATGATGAATTTTCACTAAATCCGAAGTCATCACCGACTTCAAGCATATCAGTATCTAGGGAATCTACATTGTTAATCACTGCTTGAGCATCATGTTCTTGAATCTTAGTTCCATATTGTCCTCTAGAAACAATAAGACTAGTACCATTCAATTCTCTAATCCTCATAACTTCTTCATCTATTTGAATGAAGCTTCTAGAAATAAGACCAGTAGCAGTAGTAACTGTTACCAATGTTTTCTTAGTATCTAAAGCAGCAGCTAATCTACTTGTAGAATCCGCATTGTAATCCTTCTTAGCAACTGGAACAACAGTATATCTTTGCTCTCTTGGTGCTCTGATATTTGTAGAGTAATCGACCTGAACCTTCTTGATGATTCCACCTTCGTCTGTAGGTACTTCCTGATAGAAGTATGTCTTAGCAACAAAATCTAAATCATACTGAATAAATCTTCTGTTAGAAAAATCTCCTTCATACTCATCAGTAAAGGAAACATTTCTCAATGTGAATGGTATATCTCTAGACTCTTCAACCCCATCTAACATATTGACCGTAACATTATATGCTGGTTGAAAGAAAGGTAATATCTGTTCAATAATTTGTAGAGCATCATCTTGCAACTTCGTTGCAAAACTTAGCCTAAATCCTATGTCATATGGAACAGGAAGAAACATTTTCTTCTGCTTTGTTTTATCAGCAGGAGTCTTTGCAAAAAACTTTGTTATTGGTGATGCCTTACGAGAAACATCATAAGTGTATGATGTCAACTCAAATGCAATTCTAGGTAAAGTTATTGCTACGTTATCATCAAAATTTTGCTGCTGCTCAATACGTGCTAAGAACCTTTGCATAGGACCATATGCAATAGGAACCTTCATCATACTAATAGTCTTACCGTCATTAGCAAATTTTTTAATGCTAATGTTATTGAACAGTGTACCAAAAGCGATAACTGTTTTTCTTACGGTCTCATTGTAAAAGTAATTACCTACCATCAAATCTCACCAAATGGATTCTTTTCTGTAAAGTCTACTATAGATGTATCAGATATGTATTCGATAGTCTCACTATCATTGAACGCATCGTCATCATTATAGTCGATGTTATTTAGAGTGTATGACGCACCCGTACTTACACCAACATCAACAGTTATAGTCTCGCCTGGTGTAAATTTATCTGTTAGATTCCTTGCTAGTAACGTGTTTGTTGACGCATCCCAACTACTTACGAATGCAGTAGTTAGTGAAGAAGAACCCTTGATAACATCTCCATAATTAAATGTTCCAGAACCCTCTACAGAATCTCCTATTGTAATAACAGGAACTGAAGTATAACCATATCCAGAGTTTGTAAAGTGAATATGTGTTACCTGACCTGCACTATTAATTCCAGCAATTGCTGTTGCACCAGGTGTAGATGAATCTGTAGAAGAAGCACCAACAGTTACAGAAGGAACTTCAGAGTAATTTTTACCTGCATATGATATGGATGCAACACCAACTACACCTGTAGTTCCTACACCAACTAATGCTTGAGCACCACTTCCAAAACCATCTGAAGAAACAAAAGTTACATTTGGAATATCATTTTGAGTATACCCTGTACCTGGATCAGTAACAATAACATCGGTAACTCCCCATGATGAAAAGTTCCTAGTACCTACCCTAACCATCTTGGCATAACCTTGAGCAGTTCTTCCTGCCCCAACTGGAGCATCAAACCTAACTGTTGGGGTTGTAGTAAATCCTACACCACCTGTAATCATATCAACTTTATATACACCACCGTTAGTAAGAGTTGTATATGCTGTTGCTTTCTCACCACCAGATCCAAGAATCATTGTTACATTGTAACCCTCAGTCTCAAAGTCATCATCAATTTCATCAACACGAGTATTGAAGGTCTCGTCTGTGTACTCGAATGGTTCACAGGTCAACTCATAGGTATAAGTATTTCTTAGTTGATAAAAATCTACAATATCATTTACATACTTAATCTCAAATATAATATCCCTCATCGGGAAATACATCAAGTCACCTTCATAAGGTCTTGCTTGATCTTCAGTTCTTCCAGTAGGACCGTATGTGGCAGTTGGGAACTTCCACAATAAAGGTGCTATAGATGAATCATATCTATCCTGTGAGATAATAATCTTCATCTCTGCAGTAGACCTTACACCAAATTTTGTAAGTAAATTATAGTTTTGATCAAACCCTTCATATGATGAGATAAATCCTTCTATAGGAAATGATCTATCAAACTTAGAACTAGTAACTTCACGTAGAACATCAGCAGTCTTCACATATACCCTAGGCATATAAATGAATTCAACACCGAACATTCTAATGTGCTCGTTTGTTAAATCCTGAACAAGTAACTGCTCTTGCTTATTACCTTGTAAGAAAAAAGGATTGAGTGCCATTATCCAATCATATCAAGTACAGGCATTTCGTACTCCCACTGCATACGTTCGTCTAGTCTTTCTAGTTCTTTCACACCCTCATCATATATCTCTCTACCATTCAGTTCTACACCACCAGGCATTTTTACACCTCTAAACTTCATCATATTTGAACCCCATTGTTTCTTCAACAATGCAGTAAAATACCTTTTCAAGAAAGGATCATTATAAACTTTAGTGAAGTCATTAGGATCTAATGTTCTATAACATTCAATAATCAAATAGTCATCCTCTTTCATACTACTGTAATCACTATCAATATACAATCTATTCTGTCTTCTATTGAATCTTATCTGCTTATCTGGGTGTAATATAAAATCAATATCTTCTAAGTATCTTTTTGTTTGTGTGTAACTGAGCAGTTCCATAGAACTGAAATAATATATCTCATTCAAGAATATCTGATATGTCAAGTTGAACATATTAGATGCTATAGCACGACTATCAACCTTCCATACCTTTTCAACACCAATGACAGCATCTGGTATTTGAATGTAGTTTTGAGTTTCTACAAATGAATGAACCGTTGTACCTACACCTGTAATAGAAGCAGTTGCAGTAGTAGTTGTAATACCTACTGAAGTTTCTCCTCCATCATGATCAGTTGCTCTTACAGTATTGACAAACTGTTCATCTATCTTATGTTTCAAATACATCTTTTCAACACCGTCCATATGACGATCTTGAAATCTTTGAATAGCATCATCTATTAGATCATCGTATTGCTCATCAGCAATATTAATCTCCAATACGGGAAAACCTAATTGGCGTTTCCCGTAATCTATCAGTCCCTGTCTGGTATTTGGTTGTGCCATGTTTCTATTTATCGTGTGATAACAACATCTAGTTCATCACCAGCTTCTAATCCTGTAGCAGGATTGATAATTGTTATCTGTGGACTACCCTTAGTGAAATCTTGAGTAAGTTCTAATCTAATACCATTCTGATACACCTCTATATTTTTTGCTGTAGTATCATTATCAGATGGTGTGAATACAGTTTGACCTGCTGTAGCAGTAAACACATCCTCACCTGCAGGACCAACTAGAGATATTTCATCTCCTACATCTGCACCTTCCCCAAGAGTTATAGGAGAACCTGCAGTATAGTCAGTACCTCTTCTTAGTAAGACACCATTCAAGTAAACATGAATCTTTTCTTTGATTGCACCAGGAGTTGCTGAAGTTGTTTGGAAATCAGTTTGATCTTGTGTAGCAGTAAAGTATTCTTCAGTAACAGTAAAACCATAACCAACTTGAACCGTTACCCTATCACCAGCAGTTGCAGCAGACTGTGCATTGAAGTTTACTGTTTGTGGTGCAGATAACTGGAAGTCACAAGATGATGCAGAACCTACACGGTGTCTTACACCGTTGACGAATACTGATACTGCGAATGGTTTTGATTGTGATCCATCATCAAATACATTAGGTGCAGTAAATGCAGTCTGACCTGCAGTAGCAGTTGTTGAAGATTCACTTATAGAAGTAATACCTGCTGACGACTCAGGAGTTTGGAATGAGAGCGTTCCTGATCCATCCGTAGTCAAAACCTGATCTGCTGCTCCGTCGGCTATGGGCCAAGTCAATCCAGCAAGAACTAATTGATTAGTGTTTGGATTGTATGTCAGACCTGTGTCAACCTTGACTCCATTGTTTCCTGAAGTAGCACCGACAAATGCAAGGTAATTAGTCGCACTAGTGCTATCTGCAGTAACAGTAACATTAGTAGCATTACCAGCAGTTACTGTGCTTGGATTAGCCCAAGCAGTATCTGTACCATCAAATGTCAGTAGATGTCCTGCGGATCCAGTTGCATAATCACCATCATAGAATTTACCTTCAAGATGGAAATCACCATTGACTGTTGTTATTCCAGCAACGTTTAGGTTTCTATTGACTCTAATATCTTTCTGTGCTGTAACAATACCAACAGCATCTATATTCTGAACATTATCGTAACTTACATCACCAGTAACACTAAGGTCTCCACCAATTACTACATTACTTGTAAAGGTAGCAGCAACACCAGTAACGTTTCTTGCCGATAGATCACTTGTAACTGCTAATGTACTACTGATTGTTTGAGAACCAGTAACAGCAAGAACTGAACCGTTGAATGTCAGATTACCTGAATCTTCTAACTCCCCACTCGTACCAGCAAGTACAACACGACCAGAAGTCAGATCTTCAACTTTAGCAGTGTTTGCAGCAAGTCCACCGTTAGCATCAAGTAATCCAGTTACGGTAACACCAACATCAAATGTTGCTGCTTCAGCAACAGTTAATCCGTCAAGTGTTGTTGCTCCATCTACATCAAGATTACCTGTAACATCTAAGTTAGAAGATAGAGTCTGTGATCCAGTTACTGCTAATGTAGATCCATTGAAGGTTAGATTTCCACTGTCCTCTAGTTCTCCACTAGTGCCAGCAAGTACCACACGACCAGAAGTTAGGTCAGCAACTGCTGCAGAGGTGGCAGAAACTGTTCCACCAGATTGATTACCTGTTACATTACCAGTAACATTACCTGTGAGGTTACCAACAACACCACCTGATGCAGTGATTGCTCCTGTGTTTGTAGTAACTCCAGATATACTTACGTTGTCAAGATTGGTATGACCGTCAACATCTATTGCACCACTTACAGTTAATGCAGTAAGAGTACCAACATTAGTGAGTGATGAGTTTACAACACTAGATCCAATAGTAGTTGAACTTAGAATCTCAGTATTGTTAACCTTCAATACCTTACCAGTAGCAAGGTTTATATTTTCAGATGATCCCCAATTATCTCCAGTCGCCTCAAATGTCCATGTCTTATCACCATCACCAGAATCAACTAGTAGACCAGCAGTATCTGCTGCAGCATCATTAGCAGCACCATCTGCTAATTTTACTTGCTTATCAACAATGTTAACTGTAGTTGAATTAACTGTTGTAGTTGTACCATCAACCTGTAAACTACCAGCAATTACAACTGTACCTGTATTGTCACCTACAGCAGCAGGGTCAAGGGTAAGTGTTGCAGGACCAGAGATCGTGCTTCCAAGAACACGTATAGCAGATCCCGATGCACCAGTATGGAATTCGGTGGCAGTTATAATACCAGATGCATTTACTGTACCAGCTTGTAACTGAGGTATTGTTGCAATACCACTAACGTTCAACTGGGTGATTGATGAAATACCACCTGGAGTAACAACTCCTTTTTTACCAATATATCTGTAACCTACAACATAGATGTTAGTATCTGATACTCCACTTGGTACGTTTGTATCATTGAAGTTTAGGACACCAGATGAATAGTCAAAGAACCACCCATCACTAGATCCAGAACCAGCAGCAGATAATTGAACGCCACCAGAATTAGGATCACCTTTATAAACTTTGATAATATAATCCGAACCAAATTGCGTATCAATCCAGTCACCTAAAATTCCAGAACCAGTATTGTTATATGTCGTATACGCAATAAAAGAACGACTACCAGAAACTGTACTATCAACGGTCATTCTATGACCAGACGCACTAGCCAGATAGACTTTTACAGTACTACTATCTGAACCTGGTGGTGTTGCTGGAATTAGATCACTATCAGCGTAAACACTACTGCTAGGAACAACTAGGGGAGACGCAATTGCTTCACCCGAAGGAGATTTTTTAGTACCACTTATACTCCCGTCTTCTGCTATACCTGTCTTCGATGCGGTATAACCAATCTTCTTTAATAGATAATCTATCTTTTGGTTTGATGATGCTGCCACTTGGTTATTCCTCGCTTATGTAGATGTGAATGACATTGAAGTTATTGACTGTCCAGAGGTCAATTTCCATCTGATCAGAATTCTATTATTAGAATCATTAGAAGAAGATTCTGTTCCGAAAGTACATGTAAACGTACCTCCATCAGTATCCATTAGTCCACCTGTTGAACATCCTGGTTCTGCAGTTGTTGGAACACCAGATCCTCTATATGCTGCAAACATATCTGCCCATCCATTTGTACCAGATAATGAAGTAGTCCAAGTTGAGTTATCAGGCATACATACCCAACATCCAGCAACAGAACCAGCATAGGTTATACTGAATTCTGAAACAGCAGATCTTATCAACTCAATCTGGAAGTATTGATTACCAGTTCTACCAGAAGAATAATCTGGACCTGCAGGGAGATATCCAGTTGAATAATTTGCTTGGTCGTGACGTAATGTACCTCCTCTAACTGCTGCCTCATAAGTATCAATTGATCCAGAAGCATTACCAGTCCAAGTTGTATATGCAGGGGTAGGATTGTCACCAGTTGCACCTGCCTTGACTCTGGTAGCGTTACCAGACCCAGTTCCGAGAGAAGATATAGAAATGTTATCTTCATCCATACTGGAGGTCACAGCAGTGGTTCCCATGATATTGACATCAGTTGTATAACTTACTCTTTGGTTGTTATGAGAACCATAAGGAGTTGAAGCATCAAAGGATGTAAAAACATTAGATGTAACAGTGGTATGTACATTCCTTGGTTGCTGAGATATCAAACAAGTTACTCCCGTACCAACACCATAGTTTCTTGCTGGTGGGTTAGTTCCTGAAGCAAAGTTTGTATAACTCTTATCTCCTGGATTTTGGAATCCACTTGTTTGTCCATCACTATTGATGAATGAGTTAGAGGTATACATGTCACCAGTTGCATTCTCAACTGTCATCACATAAGTGAATGCGTTAGCAGATGCTTCTGTATAATGTGGTATACCAGAAGAGTACGCTAATGTTGGTGATGAAGGTGTTATAGGTGTGCTGTATGATATTACAGGAGCACCTACTGTACTTGGATCCTCATACCAATAAACAGATCCAGTTGTTGCTGAACCGTGTGTAATATTTGCTAAGTTATAACCATCAGGCGATGCTGCATTTATTATTCTAACGTCATATATCTCATAGAACCCTGCTGCTATTCCTGTATCTCTTGATGAATTGGAAGCATCCTCATCATTTGCTATCTGTAAAGCATCACTAGTAGCACTTTGATCTCCACTTGCTAATGTGATGTTACCTATACCAGTAGAGTTTACATAACCAGTTACCGTTCCAGAATCTCCTGGACCATATTCGGTTATGTAAGTAGTAGATATGGTACTATCAGTATTCCTTGTGTACTGAGTACCTGCTACTGGAGCAGAACCACCAGTATTATTTGTTGGTGTAAATCCAGCACAAAGTCTACCACTACCTGCTGTTCCAGTTAGACTGATTGAAACACCATCGATAGTAGTTGGTGCTGATGGTACTAATTTTCCTAGTATATTGTTTAGATCGTTTATAGAATCTTTTGTCTTATCGGTATTTGATATGGTGAATGCACCGCTTTTGAAACCTCCCGTAGGAGTTCCTATTGTAACGTCTCCTGCAACGTTACCAGTAAGGTCTCCAGTTACATCACCAGTAACGTTACCTGTTACTGCTCCTGTTAGTGGTCCAACAAAACTACCAGATGTTACAATGCCTGATAATACTAATGCTGTGGAAACTCCTACTTCTCGTACTGTAACTCCTGCACCAACACCTGCTGCAATGAATACTTTACCATCTGCTGTATTAATTGCAAATTCTCCTACGTCTAGAGAATCTGGATAATGCGGAACCTTACCAGCGACACTAGATCGCTTAATCTTAATCTTGGGATTTGCCATATCGGTATGTACCTATAAAGACTGTATCTACAGTCCAAGATATTTATGTTATAATTAGATTGTAGGTAGCTGATTATGATGACAAAGACTCTCGCTGTTTTAACGGGACCGCAAGGTTCGGGCAACCACCTCTGGTCCAAAATATTCTCATTGCACGAGGATGTCTTTGGTTGGAAAACTCTTCTCGATAATTATTGGGAAGCACACCGTTATTCAGAACCCTTTGCCGAGTATTGGAAGGATCCGTCCACTCTGCATAAATTTGACTGGTCGCAAAGTCAATATTACTTTACCTCTATAAGCATCCCACTTGGCATAGAAAGTAAAGGGACAAAATGGTGTCCAAACGTGGTGCAGTTTTGCACAAATGCTCAAGCTTGTGGTGTGAAGACTAAAGTCTTAGTCATAGGTAGAGATCAAAATATACTTGCACATCAACAAAACCGAATAAGAGAAGAGTCTACTATACGACACTTCCTAGACCAATTGCCTAACTTTGAAAAACCAACATATCTAAGTTACGAATTACTCTATCTTTATAAGCAAGAGTATCTCAAATCATTAGATGTTGGATTCCCTATAGCATGGTATGATAAGAGAGTAGATGAAATATTAGAAGAAGATGCTAATAAAAAGTATATCAAATACGTAGATTATAATATCCTAGACGATGGTAATAAGACTGGGATACCTTTTCCTTCCAATCCCAATACACCAGATAAACCTTCAGGTGATTACTTACCTTGTTGTGGAGATAAACCATGTCACTGCCCGTAGTGCTACCAATGAAAAAATTATTGATTGTTGCTGGTCCACAAGGATCTGGTAACCATTTGTTTGCTAGATTATTATCAGCACATCCTAACGTTGTAGGATGGGATTCACTGAAGGACAACTACTGGGTTCCTAGTGATCAAGAACCCTTTGCTAGATTCTGGGTGCATCCAGAAGAACTGACCTTCCCTGAAGGAGAGTTCTTTTGTGCTAACGTCAGTGTACCTTTCTTCTATGAT